>JAABUQ010001680.1_pt1 | contig 46566 bp, 54 predicted proteins | sample 5560001 | NCBI WGS metagenome assembly JAABUQ01 (sample SAMN10711888, study PRJNA513371) | rock metagenome | isolation source: Antarctica rocks | place: Antarctica: Victoria Land, Finger Mt nord | collected 2015-12-18 | reverse complement strand
AGGACATGCGTCCGCCGGCGGCGCGGAGTTGGCTGCCGAAACCGCCTTTGCCGCCGATGAGAGGGGCGGTGAGGCGCAGGGGGAGGAGGGTGGTGGACGGATCGGGGAGGAGGGTGGAGATGGGGTGGGAGGACGAGGGGAGGAGGGGTTTGTTGGAGGTCGTTGTTAGGGTGAGGCGGCTAATCGTGGGAGGGAAGCGAGCAGTGAGCTGGGTGAGGAGGGTGGAGATGGGGGTTGAGGCGGGGGTGGGGAGGGAGAGGGTTGGGGGGAGGCCGAGGCCGGAGAAGGAGGTTAGGAGGATGTTGATTGTTTGAGACTCCATCTTAACGGGGTTTCTAAGTTCTGGTAGAGGGGAATTTGAGTCAGAGCTTCGATGGAGACGTGAGTAATGCTATTCGTTAAAAGCAAAGACGTTCCGGCTGGATGAAGTGAATATTCCGCCAAGATAATATATTAGCCGAGTTCTTAGCGCCGTCTGCGGGCCACAAAGATCCGAACCTCCTGCTACTTCTACTTCGAACGTAAACTACCAGCATCGACAAAGCGATTCCCCGAAGAGCCACAGGAACTCGCAGTCATGCTTATCCCAAAGGTAGACCTTACGATAGTCGATCAGAGCAGCATCCACTGACACCACACAAGGCCGATCGTAAGAAGATCCACGAGTACCTCTTCCGCGGTACGTTCAATCCTCATGCAGACGATGCAGCCAATCCTCCGCTCTACAGTAACATCACCACTAACAGCTCCTAACAGAGGGCGTCCTCGTCGCCAAGAAGGACTTCAACCTCCCCAAACACCAAGAAATCGACACCAAGAACCTCTATGTCCGTCCCCATCACCCCATCCCCACCTCCCTCAACCCCCCCCCCCCCCACAAACTAACCACCCACCCCCCCAGGTTATCAAAGCATGCCAATCCCTGACCTCCCGCTCCTACCTCAAAACCCAGTTCTCCTGGCAATGGTACTACTACACCCTAACGCCCGAGGGCCTCGACTACCTGCGCGAATGGCTGCACCTCCCCGCCGAGATCGTGCCCGCCACGCATATCAAGCAGCAGCGCACGCACGCCCCGCCCAAGGGCATGATGGGCGGTGATGATCGTCGTCCCGGCGGTCGTGGCGCGCCGAGGGGTGAACGCGGGGATCGTGAGGGCGGGTATAGGCGGAGGGATGCGGGTGAGGGGAAGGAGGGTGGGGCGCCGGGGGACTTTGCGCCGAATTTTAGGGGCGGGTTTGGGAGGGGGTGGGGGGCGCCGCCGCCTTCGTGAGGGATGGCGATGGTAGTGGGCTGGATGCGTTCCTGCGCTTCTTACGTACGAAATGGCTACGCTGTCACGGGTTCCGGAAGTGCAGAGCGTGCTGTCCAGCTGCATCGGGAGTAGCTAAGTAGCTAATGAATGCAAAAGTCATGGCTAGGCAAGTGAACTTAGTAGTTGGTATTTCATGACAAGCAAACTACCCTATGCTACTGCTTATCAAGATGCTGTGTCCCCTCAATCCTATCTACATCTTCTGTCACTGTAACGTCCACCCTAATATTTCCACCACACAACCATCAAAGCTTTTCTCAACCAGCATCGAGATTTCCGCCGCCTTCCATTCCATACCCCAACAACTACCATACTCGTGCGTCTAGAGCGGCAAGGAAGGCTTGAAACCAACCTCACGATTCCGTACACCCAATCTTCACCAGTGGATGGTAAGCAGAAGGGAGTGATGCCCACCATGAAAGCTCCCGATTAAGTATATCTATTAAGTGATTCAAACCAGGAGAAGTGCTGTCTGTCAGCCTCGAAGAAGGCGAATGGGAATCTAAGACGCACTGACAGTAGTATAAGCGAAGGGGGAAGAATGCGATGAAGATCCCATAAGATGGTGTACAATGTATCGGAGTCCTTCGGTACATCTTCCAGAAGCAAAGCCAGTAGTCGACGCCCCAAGCAAAACAACCCATCTAAGTCTCACTCAAGCACCACAAGCAACCCACCACCCTCCCAACCCAAGCTCCCTCCACAACCATACAAGCAAACCGACTCAGCGATCATCCAGCACACAATTCACTCCCTCCCCACCCCCCTCCCCACCCCCTTCTTCACCTTCCCCCACCCCTTCCCCCCCAGCATCCCCCTCTCCATCTCCGCCCCACCCTCATCGTCAGATAAGTGCCTTACCAACCTCTTCACCCCCCTCCTCGCCTGCTTCGCCGCCTGCGCCCACGCTTCTCCCTCACCCTGTACCCCTCCAGCCTCTAGCGTACTCCCCCCAAACCGTGTCCAGAGCTGATACGAAGCCGGCGAAGGCTGCGCTTCATGATTCCCTTCACCCTTCGCTAATAGGCGTCGCTGGACTTGCGACCCAACCCACTTCCCTCGCTTCTCGATGATTTGCTCTAGCCGCGTGTATTCGGTATCGTCTTCTTGAGGTATGGTGAGTTGGCGCTCGGCCGAAGTGACCTGCTCGCTCAGGCTGGTGTAAGAGTGGAGGAGGGTCTTGGAGGCTGTGAGTAAGGCGGTTGCTTTCTGCAAGAGAGGGTCCTGTCCGCCATCTTGACCTGCTAGGCCTACGTTCAGGGTGGCTTCGCCTGCTAAGCCATCACGCAGGGCGAAGACAAGGGATTGCCGAATTTGGGCGTCGTGCTCATGTCTAATTATTGACAGGGGTCAGCTAGATATCTGGGATCCATACGATGAGGGATATCATCCTCGAGCATACACTTCACGAGCCTTATCCTGCAAAAGCTTCCTAAGCTCCATCTTGCGCGTCTCCACCACCTTCTGGAAATCGGCAAGATTACCATTGTGCCCCGCAGCGACTCGCTTCTTCGCCTGCGTTTTAGTGGTTCTTAGAAATTCCCTGAGAAGGAAATAAGCGTCTTGCCCAAATCGTGGAAGCCAGGTGGGGGAGGGACGGACTGGCTCTCCAGGTGTCCGGGATCGTCCTCTTCTGCATCATCGATATCTTCAGAGTATGCTCGTGTGTGTGAGGGTTTGCCCTTCTTCGGTCGGGGTCGTTCGTAGAATTCGTCTTCCTCTGCAGTGTGTATGTGTCAATGGGTTGAGAGTGCAGCTACGAGGGACCGGGTAGCCTACCGTCTCTGGCTTGCCGCTTGCTGGCTTTCGCCATGGTGACTGCAACCCTAGTGGGCCTTGCGAGCGTTGTGGAAGGACTGATCATAAAGCTGTGTATTTAATGGAATGGTCATAGGAGGTGGTGGGATAGGCTGCAAGAAGGCGGACATACTAAAGTACGATTTGACGCTATGCCAAGGCCCGAGCTTCTGGGAATGCAAAACGATATTCGGATGCCCATATTCACATATGATGTGTTTCGAGAGATCTGTGCGAACACTAGGCGGTTTCACCAAGAAGTATGCAAACGAAGAAGATGTGGCAATTTACTTAGTGCTTTGATAATCTGCATAGAAGCTATTTTGCGAATCCGCGCGCTCTGAAATCTCAGTAATGTAGCTGTAGTGTCGTTGGTCCCTCCTGGAAGTTATCCAACCACGCAGTCTATCCCTGTCGTCTCTATCGTTCATTGTCGCCATAGCGCGAACCTTCAGCGAAATGGCGGTTTCTGTAGCTGGGTAGGTCCGTAGGTCGTGAAATCGTGGGTAACATCGTATCCTGCGAGATTCCCCTGTTTCGGACTGCAACCAAGCCATAGCATGTACCGACCTTCTGCATGGCAAAAGCGCGCATCGGACGGTGTGTGATCTAAGAATATGAGTGTAGCACAATTTTAGCGCTAAAAGGTATGTGCAAGCATCGCAAAGAAATACGGAATGTACAATAACGGCTGTCATACGCAGCAAGGCTCTTGAAGTGGAAGTAGTGTCCGAGTTCTCAAACCAGGTCAATAACAGGACTGGTGATGGCCTTGGATCGGTCCAAGAGTACAGTAAGCCACCCTAGGAAGCCTTTAGCGAGAGAGCGTCAATGAAACGCTAGGAGCCAAGCGACAGCCCCTGGAAGGCTTGACTCCAATCGTTCCCGTGTAGATGTGGTTTCCTTGCCCCGCCATTGCTCGAGTCAGGCCGCATCGCGTATGGATGCAATCCTTCAAGATAGTGAGGTATATGATGGTAACGTGATTGAGGTACGGCAGTATGTTGCCCGTTAACACGATACTCCACCGGTAGTTGGTCTAGGTGGCGGGTGTTGAGATCTTGTGGCTGAAAGGGCTGCGAATACATATGGCCAAAGGGTAGTGAAGCGACACCGGCAGATTGATTGGTGTCCCACAAACGGTCGAAGGTCCCATGTGCCGGGTTCGACGAAGTAGGGACTGAGTAGGCTGGATCGTTTTGTTGCGGATGATGTGTAGTGTACGGGTCTGAGTCGGTATTGAAGGCACCGGGACCGAGACCGGAGGGCAGTTGCAAGCCTGCAACGGGAGTGACAAATGACGCAGGATTGATAGCCGACATCCAGATGCGGGTCTTGTAGATCTTGAAGAGATCTGTTACCAAGGGGTTGAAGTTGATGTAGGAATCGGCGAAGTAGTAGAAAGTGAGCTTCTTCCAGTCCCTGAGGATAGATTAGCGACGAGCCCATCCGGCCATCCTGAAACATACATTTGGAACTCCGCGTCAAGAATCTCCATATTGAGACGGTGCTCAACCACCTTCTGCTGACAGACGCGCTTCGCCTTCGCCTCGTTACCTTCCTTATCTCTTAGGGTCTGTATCTCGTGGGCTTGGGCTAGCCGTTTAATCATCTTAGGCTTCAGATCAGAACTCGCCGCATCGGCAGTGCCCATCGGGCCAATAGCACCTCCAGTTATACCATTACGGGCGCCCGAACCGTTTGAGATAGCTGCTTGGCCATTTGGATTTGCTCCCGCAGGGGTACCATCTTGGCCGTGGCGGGAAAAGATCATGAGCCACCGATAATGTTCCTCGATGTAGTGCTCTTTCATTTCCTTAGCCTTTGACCAGGGAATGTTATCGTGGGCAACCGTCCCAAGATCTGTGCCTCTATCAGCCTCCACAATGACCAAATCCCCTGGTTTGACCTGTAGTCCTGTTCCTTCTTGGACATAGAAGACGTCGGCTCGACAGGCCTTGAACGTAACGATGTAGAGAAGCTGGTTCGGTCGTGGTTGGTGTCCCGTGTGTTGCGAGCGCCCATACTGAGTATGAGCCTGGTACATAGGATTGAGGGTGTTGGGCGGAACGGTAGTCCCGTGACTGTCGATGCTTCGTAGTGAGGGTTCGAGGCCGGAAAAGTAGGATACTGCAAAATTGCGTTCGCGTAAATGTTCGAGTTCTAATGCTTGTTCTTGGAGTTGTTGACGTATACGAAATTGTTGATACTCACCACTGTCGCCTTGTGAAGGACGACTAAGGCCTTCACCATAGGCAGGGGGGCTTCCTAGCCCTCCACCAGTTCTCTGGCCGCTACCTGCAGCGACAAAACTACTCTGCGATTCACTTGCGGGACTGAGCGATGCCTGGCGTGTGGGCACCTCAGCAAAGGAGTGACGACGGCTCTGCGGTTGGTCTCCTAGGCCACCAAAGCCCAGTGAGCTTTGCCAGTGACCCTTTTTGACGCTTTCGAGAGTGCGGTTCTCCGGGATGCCGGTAACCGAGAACTGTCTGCCTTTAGCGATGTATTCAGTGGCTCTACGCCCATGGAGATCGGTGTAGCTATAGAGCTGACTAGTCTCCGGATCATCCAGATCGTACAGCGCAGATTCGGTCTCTTCAGGCACAGATTCTTGTATGCGCTGACTGTACCCTTGCGTATTGCTTCTCACGGCTTGTGCAGATGAATTAGTGGTCACTGCACGGTTCCTACCTCGATTGCTGTCAAGTTGTTCCGCTGCGGCTTGACGTAAGATGGCGTTCTCCATGGCTAGTTGCTCGATCGTTCTTGCCTGGGTCGATGACAAGTGGACGCCTGCTTCAGACCCACCCGAGCTCTCGTCATCGTCATCGACTTCGCGTACTTGCCCGAGATGTGTTGGATCATGCGACATGTCGCCCAGCATACTCGGACGCGACGGTCTATGCTGAAGGCCAGCATATGGTACCCCACTTCTAGTGCGACCATTGAAGAATTGATGACCAGGTATTTGCGTGGAGTCTGGGTCCAATTGCCCAACAGAGTATGATTGCGATCGGTAAGTCTTCAAGGTAGGCTGTAGAGGGATGGCAAAAGGGATGGCGGAGTCTGCCGTACTCTCCCGACGTAACGGAGGACTCAGCATTGGTTCTTCGCTGTTGAAGCCGGCAGAGCCCGGTGGCACCATGCTCGTTGGCGATGGCAGTACTTCGGTCAGTCGGTTTGGCGGTCCTCTCTGTGATTCACTACTCCAAATCGCATTACCCCATGGGAACGACACGCTGCCTGCATGACCACGACCCATTGTCAACGCAGCCGGAGCAGCAACACCCGGACCCCAATTTTGGTCTGTGGCCGGGGTAGCAGGATGCGAGTTGCCGGGCGAGAAGGTGCCGCTGCCACTCAATGAGACCTTGCGTTGAGGGGCTTGTTGTATGTCCGACAGCCAAGACGGACGTCTCGTTGGACGCGGACCAAAGGTTTGGTTGATGGACTGCAGCCGGTGATGATGATCCTGCTCGTCATCGGAGGAAGCAAGGGCTTCGGAATCCGGGGTGGAGCCACGGATCCCAACTTTCGCTTTTTCGAGAAAGATGGTTGCGTTGGTTCCTGGGAAGCTACTGAAGGAGGTCCGCTTGGTTGGACCACCGTGAGGCTGTGAGCCAGGATTTGCCGCCATGCTGATGTTTGGGAAACAGCAAAATCCGAAGAGAACTGTTGGATATTATGCAAAAGCGCCCGGGGTGGACGCTATTATTCAATGGATTAGAACTTAGGTATCGAATGAGACGGATGGACCTGCCTTTGCAATAAGGCTATGGTGATGTAGTGATGTGATTAGATGTCTAAATTGTCGGAGAGGTTTCGAAAGGTACCTCTAGTGTAGGAAGCCGTGGTGAACCGAGAGAGATAGTGAGAGACAGAGAACTTTCTTGACTGTGTGAACGTTAGAGACATTTCCCGACCCTCCAGAGGTGAAGGTGTTGTGAAAGGTTTATGGATGAGTATTTGAAATGTTGTACCATGAATGTATGATGAATTTGCACTAGTCGCTTATCCTGACGAGCTGTACCAGATGATTCGCGGACAAGCCTGCTGTTGAAGCTCCACTGCCCGTTTCCGTGTGTAGTACTGAGGATATCACTGTGAGAGCTAGACGAATTTGTGTACCCCGTGATTAGATAGATCTTAGATGAAGCTTCTCTTAATGGTCCTATGGACACTAGCAATGTATAAGCAAAGCTCCAATAATTGTGATTCATGGAGCAACGATCATACATGTATAATGGGTCACGCAGAAGGTAGAGAGAAGTCAATTAAGGACCCACTTACCAGGAAGACAGAATGACAACAGACGGAAGCCTAGCAAGTTGTGGTATTGAATCAGACCCTGCCAACAGCCGAGTTCCCAAAGGGATAATGATTTCAGAGCTAGGTCCTCACCTGTGGGAACAGCTAGTGTACAGTGAATGTATTGACACTAAATTAGTGGCATTAGCAAAGCAATGACACTTTCGGGTTCAAGCTCAGCATGTTTGCATATTAGCAGAGAAATAGCAAACGCATTCTCTGAGAAAAGCACTTAACTCAATCATGAGGCCTGGATTGACAGTTCCACTAGTCTTCCATGGTCACAGCAAGACGTGGGAAATGGAAATCCCAATGCAAGGTCGTGACGAGAACAAATTCACTGACTCTCGGAAGAAGTAGCACTTTGGGAAATCGCCCTGACTGACCTGGTGTAACGACTACTTGCAAAGAAATCTCTCTATAACGAATAATATGGCCTTCAAGACAGAGGACGTTCGGAAGATATAGGCAGTTGATGGTATCTTTGCAAGGCCGTCAGCACCAGTAGTGTCTTCCCGAGCCGCCTCCACACTCAGAAAGTACGAACCGTAACAGTAGAGAGAACAGAGTGGCCAGCACTATTTGTACATGGGCCCAGCACAACGTCTAACGTCAGACTACGCCTTGGATCCGAGAGCGAGCACTCGAGTGATAGTCTCGGAACACCCTCCAGTATCTCTGTATGCGGTGCAAGGGTCTTCTTACCTCCCCAATCACCCAAAGTGGTTGCGGGGGGAGCTCTGGCACCCTTTGATGGGGAGGCTTCGTGGCGAGATGCTTGGATTGAGTGACGACTGGACAGAGTCGGGCTTGGTAGTCGTGGGGACTCCGAAGGATGGCTTGCCTTCGTCGAGCCCTAGCCGTTGTGCTGGAAATGAAGCACGATGAGGTGCAGCGACTGTTGGAAGCGGGGCGTGCCCACCGAGGCTTCACAGCGCTGTCTACTTGCGCTCGATGGAAGTGTATAAGGGTGGCGATAAGTAGGAAAAAGTGTGTAGGATATGTTTCGAGGATTGGGCTCTGACCTCGAGTCCATGCAACAGAAGTGGAGTTGTATAGATGAAAGGTGTTGAGGTGGGACACGGACAGGATGGCAGAACAGACGGGTTAGAGTAAGCCGCTAGAAGCTGCAGCTAGTCGCAATACTGGACCCTCTTGAAGAGTGATGGACATGGGGAAAGACATGGGGAAAGACATGGGGCTAGAAGTCAGCAGGAAAGGCGCGGAGAAAGGCGTTTTGGAGACGCTGAGATTATGCATGCCCACACAGCGAGATCTTCCCTCTTCGCTTCTTCTGACCAAAGATCGTCGATGACCCTCCGCCCCTCTCGCTCTGATATTAACCTAAGAGTCGGGACATACTCACCCTTACCACTCCCAGTAGTCATGGCGGCCCACAATCGCATTTCACGGGTACCTACGCTATGGGATCGCAATGTGGCAATGAACATTGTGGCTCGGTAGCCGATGTTTTCGTTTGAGACGAGAGCTATCTCACTACCTACAAGACCACAATGAAAAAGTCATTCAATGGACTTGAACCCAGATGACCCTGTCCGGCGGACAAAATAATACTGTCTGCATGACGCTAGCGCCTGTCAATTGCACTCCTTCCCCAGATGCACTTTCGATCCCTGAACCTGGTGCGGCTTACCCCACAAAATCTTCTCCGAGGACGTTGATGGAGATTCAAAGCGCTGGCTTCAAATTGGCTTTTTATACTTCTAGCTATGGAGCAGCGAACCTCCCTTCTCTCTAGCCGGAGATCTACGTCCATCTCGGCCCTTGTCCTTGATGGCAAAGTTCCTCCACTCCTATTGGACAATGCTCTCATACACTTGCGTAATTCTGGCACGATGATGGATGGGAACGGCGATCTGCGACTAGCACTCATATTCGTGCAGCCGACTGATCACGCGCTTCTTGGTTCGTCGACCTTGCTGCTTCCAGCAATCCAGCGCGCACATCAGCCTTTTTGATTCACTCAGAGAAGGCATAGAACGTTGTTGGGCTTTTTTGTCATTTTGAAATGGGTCACATACCTAGTACCAGAATAGAGCTTGAAGTTGAGTGTATGACAGTATATTCGATCTAGGTGCAGTTGACGGTGACTTGCAGTCATATAGTACAGGTGTCCTTCCCAGCACCACCAATCCCGACTCTGAATTGAGCCAGCGTTCCCTTCTACAGAATCTTGCCTTGTGTGATCTGCTACCAACAATAGCCGCAACTAGAGTCCTTTTCTCACAGTCCGCATCACTCGACTCATCGTAGTCTAGCAGCCTCCTCGCAGCCTTGCCTGGCTCGGGCTACTGTTCGCGCATCTTCTGTCCCTGAGCGTCATGCTTGACGGTAGGCTTGGTAGGCTGTCTGAACTGCTTCCACGCCCGCAGCGGCCTCAGTGCATGAATGAGCTGGATCTATTGGTTGAGCCAAATGTCACTTCTGGTGGATCATGGCCTGGCCTCGAGTTGAGAGAATCGCACAGGAATAATACTGTATGTATATCAAAACGGAAAGGAGCTGTGCATATAGTATATAAATGAGGCCAGCTCCAGTAGAAGGTCGCTACTCAATGAATACCATGTCAGTGTTTTTCCAAGGTTGAAATATGAAGTTCCTGCCCATAGATTTGGGAGCACCATTGAAAGCTAGAACGCCCTAACTATTTCGAGATGAGGTATTCTCATGAAGAGTGTTCAGCGAATCGCTCTTCGGCACGAATCTCTTGGGATCCTGTTTGAATGCGATGTGGATGAGTAAGAGGACGTGTAGTGATTCCAGTATGCTGTCTTTTTAAGGTAGAACAAAAATGGCCATGATCCATGATGCTCTTGTGTCATGTATATGTATCTAAGCCATAACCGCAGGTCCTCTTCGTATTTCTGGTAGGATAGGCTATGAGAGGCGGGTGTTCAGGGATTAGCCTCTAGATATGGGCCTCTTTGTGTTCTGCTATGAGTGATCGTCTAAGTATGTGGCAGTGACTCGTTGGAGCTTTAGTGGTACCTCATTCGGTCCCCCTATGACCTGCGCTGAGATCTTTCTTGCACCAGTAGAGGAGCAAGTAAGTGTGCAGTGGAGGCGAAGATCGTCGAGTGGTGGTTTAATGCTGATACCGTACCACTTTGACACAGTTTTGGCCGATCACCGAATTCCGGGCTTTCATTAAGGGTTGTGCAGAAGCAGTACCTTATCCCTGTCTTGTGAACCTTCGCGATGCAAGCAACCTGAGTGGTCACAGGACTACACAGAATAAGCAAGCGAATTATGCTTCTACCGTATCGGGACTGCCTTTGCCAATCAACGAAGCTGCCGCCTGAGAACCCTTCTGCTCTTTGAGCTTTTCTTCGAACTTTGCGAACTCCTGCATGGCAATCTCTTCCTCTTGATCAAGGACTTGCGTCACGCCTTGCACTTCTTCAATCTGCGACATCGAGTATTAGCGATGACCCACCTAGGAGCAAAATGCGCCACTCACGTAATGCATCAGCATACTCTCAATCCCGTTCTTCAACGTTACTGTACTCGAATCACACGTTCTGCAAGCACCCCTCAGCTTCAACAGCACATGCCCATTCTCAAATCCCCTGAATTCGATATCCCCACCATCCTCTTGTATAGCCGGCCTTATCCGTGTATCCAGCAACTCCTTGATCATTCCCACAACCTCACTATCATTCTCGTTATATTCCAGCGAATCCTGCTCGCCGCCTTCTTGCCCAGCATCCGAATTCCTGTTTTCCACAGTGTTCACGATTACTTCGCCAGAAGTCACGGCTTCGGTGATTAGGCTGAAGACTTCGGGCTTAATGTGCGGCCAGAGCGCATCGCTGGCTTTCGTGACGGTGATGAAGTCGGCGCCGTAGAAGACGGAGGTGACGCCATCGATATTGAACAAGCGGGCTGCGAGTGGCGAGGGGTGGGGGGGCGCCAGGGTTGAGCGAGGTGATAGGTATTCGAGGAAGGGGGAGTCAAGGGTAGCTGGGAGTATACGAGAGTTGGGGAGAAATTTGAGGGCCTGCAACGCTCAGTATAGTTTCTAATAGGAATTGACTTGGACTGCTGACATCTGCGTTGGGTGTGTTCTCGGTCTGGATAAAGAGGTTTCGGACACTTTGCGTCCGACTCTTGCGCGCCATAAGGGTCACAGGGCCGGAGGGACTCGGCCTCGATAATGACTGTGCGAGGAGAAGAGGCTTGAAGGTGCTATTATGATGAATCAATCTTCTACAACAAATGGTTGTGAGCACCTGAGATGGATATGCGTTCGACCGAGTGCTTCGAAGGACCCGCACACAAGCTTTTGATACATGTGAAGACGCCATGATATCGTAGTAAGTTGGACCAGACAGAATGAAGGACGAACTCTCTGAGAATCTGGACAATAGTAGACTGGGAAACAACTAATCGCAAGACCAAAAGATAGTCCACGGCAGCGTCATACCTCCCTCTCGGCTAAGGCACGCTAAGATAAGGGTCTTATCTTAGCGTGCTCATCATCAAAGCTTTGGCGATATCCGTACATAAAAAGTAGCTCCAAGAGGCTGGTCTCAATGAATGGTACTATCATGTGAAGTACGCTTCCACCAGACTCGTCGACTGGCTGCCAGCAGACCGTGAAGTCTCCCCGTGCTCCTCGAACCATAACCATGGTAGCCACCTGCTCCATCTGCCAAACCTCAGAATCCAAATACAAATGTCCCACATGCCAAATCCCCTAGTACGGTTTTCCCTCTCCCTTCCCCAACAGACCTTCTTTTTAATTAAACCACCCCTCTCCCAGCTGCTCCATCGCCTGCTACCGCACCCACAAACCCACCCACCCCTCTTCCTCTCCCTCATCCACCTCCCCCCCACCCCACACCACAAACGCCCTCCCACCTAAACCCCCTCCCGTGGCCCTTCCCCATGACGCCTCCATGGTTCAGAACCACACTGCAGCTCCCCACACAACGAGCGACATTGCCTCCTCGCCCGACTACCAACATCTCCTCGCACTGTTCCCGCAGCTTCGCGAGCAACTCCGCCAAATCTACACTGCCACTCTGGAGCCCACGGCAGAGGAACTCGAAGCCCGAGCCCATCATCATGATAGATTCAAGCGTGGTGGGAGAGGAGGGAGGGGGGGTGGAAGAGCGAGGTATAATGCTGGGAGGCCTTGGACGAGGGAGAAGGGGATGAAGGATGGGTTGTATGCTTTGCGGAAGATGAGGGCAAAGGATGGGAGGAATGGAGAGGCGCTGAGGGCGTTTTCGGAATGCGTTGTGAGGTTACAGGGAGGAGGGGGAGAAGAGGAAGGGAGAGGGGTGGATGGGCAAGTGGCCTGATGGTTGGCCCTGTGGCCTGCGATGGTGGTTGCGTGGCTCTGAGCTCTTCTTTCATGACAGAGATGCTCACCAAAAGCGCTGCTCCAGGGTATCGTCACCATTCACGGGTCAGTGCAGTGCGAAAAGGACTACGAAACCGGCCTCGATGTAGCTCGGAAAGCCAAGCTCAAAAGAGAAGGCCCATTCATGACGGGGCTGCGGTTGAATGAGGTAGGGAATAACTACCTAGATCATCAATCCTGTGAATACATGACCCGGAAATCCGTTCGTTATCCATTAGACTCGTAAATCCATCGAATCATCGCTTTTCTATCTACGAAGGCCAGCTTGTAGCGCCACGCAGTTGGCGTGGGCCAAATCGCACAATATATACTCATGATCATCGCTTGTACCAATTGAACCTACGCCTGGTCTCCCCGACGCCGGGTCCTTCTATATGGATGCTGCGTTCGTAAAGCTCCTGGGGGCCGAGTATCAGCCCTGAGGGGCGACAGGCAGGAGGAGTAAAACTTACATCGTCGTCTTTGGGGAATCGTCCGTCGAGAACTAGTCTCTGTACCTCTTCATTGCGGGCAATGGTTGGATAAGGCGTCCCCTGGCTTCTCTGAATCCCCACAACGACCTCGCCCATAAGCTCAAACTTCTTCCAGTTGATGCGTGTATTGCCTTCGTCAAAGTAGGTCCGGTTTCCTTCCTCGGCTAGAACAAGGTCTCGACGATGAAGTGGCAGAAACGGTATACGCTCAGTCGAAGTATTTGTCCATGCCAGCCGATACGCGAAGTGGCTTTTCTGTGTTCCCATCAGGATCTCCAAGCGCATGAATTGCTTTTGTGATTGCTGTGGCACCAACTCGCGTGTCTGGGTTAGTCGATGTACTGCTGTGCCGTTGATACCGGCAATCACTGCTCCTAAGGAGTTGTAGTTGTTCAGCTGTCGTAGTTTCTGGTGCACATTATTAGTACGGCTGTGAGAGCACACTCTGGACCTAGCTTACCCATGCTATGCCCATGAATTTCTCTAGCATTCGTGCACGATGTTTCGGCTTATCGCGGAGCACTATGAAGTTGGCAACCCAGAATGCAACATGGTTGAACTGGTCGATCATGCGGTTCACATTTTCGAGGCTCTTGCACTTGTCCTTTTCATGGCTCGGTAGACTGACGTGTCGAATCAGGTCCCTGGGTCTGATGGACGAGAACATGATCCAGTCGATCCTGGTCAACTCCCGGGCGATGTCCTCGTCGGGTATATCGGCGAGCTGGTGCCATTGAATCTTTGTCAAGGCATTCCGTGGGAAGGGGGTCAGGAGTTGTGCTTGACGCTGGGCATTCTCCACTGAGTTTAACAGCGTCTGAAAAGACCCAGTTGATTGACTCTCGGATCGGCTCGTGCTAGACGACAACGAGGCACTTGCTGAGTGGTGTGAGGGAAGCTTCTTTGACCCTTCTTCGGTTGGGCCCCCTGCAACGTCCTCCGTAGAGGAATCTGCGTTAAGAGTTGATGCGGTGCTCTGCACAGAGGAACTACTTAGAAAGCTTTCGACAGTATTCGCTCTACTCCTACTTTTATCAGAGCAGGCCCATTCTGTGTCGTCGTCCTCAGATACGATTTCTAGTTGCGCGCCTATTTCTTTACCTGCCACAGCATAGGGTCTATTGCCCGCCAGATTCACAACAAAGTTTGACATAAGGCGACGGGTCTGAGCGTGGGCAAAATCCCCAGGGTAGTCAGAGACCCATTGTGACAGGATACTGAGATAGCGCAGCTGGGAAGTGATTCTTGATATTTGAGGGTGAGTGCTCTCATTTAAATTCTGGAAACGTTGTATGATCGCAGACAACAGCTCCGAGGGCGCTGCGAACTTTCGATACAGACATAAAAAGATAGCGGCGAACTTTCCGTCGGCTTTCGACATCGGCTGCGACAGTAGTCGGTCGACCAGATCATCAAAGGTAAATCCCGAATCTTTGGTCGGCCCTCCCGCCGTGGCAAGATGTTTCGTCCCAACCTCAGCCAAGGATTCTGCAGTATCTTCGTCAATTTTGAAGAACGAATTGGCAATGCTGACAGGAGTCGGCCTTGTCGCCGGATCTTGGGAAGTCTGAGGTGGCCTGGAAGCCGCGATTGTCCCTGACAAAACCCTGGGCCCCACACTATCGTCAGTGTAGTGCGAGGGACTTTTTGTGGTGGGCGATGCCTTGGTCACTGATATTGCAGTCGGCGAATGCAGAGTAGAGACGCGCTGCCTAGATTGCTGCTCGTTCATTGGATTTGCGGCTTGCATCCCTGGAGAATGCGAACCCTGAGAGTGCAGATTCGAATTCCGTGTCACCAGACTAGGCAACTCCGAAGTAGCCCGTGTGTGCTTACTCTCAGAACCGGTGACCTGAGCTGTGCGTTCCTTACTCGGGTGTGCACTTGTCAAGGCCCGAGGTCGCATCGTACGAGTGATCGAAGGAGATTCTTTCCCTTCCGAGTCAGCAAGTCTTCATTATAGTAGGATTCACGATATAGATGGAAGGGTATATGGAGGACAATGCGCGAGCATGCAGCGAGAAGTCAAAGCTATATACGTTGAGCGCGCACGTGAAGACTTACGACTTCGCTTTGATGATATATTCCTCAAGATCACCGAGATACAACGTTTGTGTGTTTCTGGCGCAGTAGCTGATGTTTGGAACGACTCGACTCTTCGAAACTTCTCGGTAAGCTCTTCAACCATCTCATGGTCAACTTCCCAAGTGTTCGTCGGTTTGTCACATTTGGATGAAACTAGTACTGTCGGAAGAGAGACTTTCGAGAGACCACCTGCAGTAATGTCTGACATCAGCCTGTTCAAGTAATGCATGCTTCAAATGGATTATTTAGCTACGCACACAACCATGTAGCATATTGCTATTGCGGAGATACTATTCTAGTGAGACCATGATAGTAGGAAATGGGACACCCACTTAAAACAGTCGGTATACGCGTTAAGCTATCCTGATTCATGACATCGTATAAGACTAACGCACCATCTACGGGTGGCGTGGTTTGGCCCCCTACTGTTTCAGGCCAGGTGAGGTCCAGCTCAGCGCTGATTCTCAGGTCTCCGAGTGGGACCTCGATCAGGCGAAGCACTGAGATAACACCTTCAAGTGAAACTTTCTTAGTAGCCGACGGAGCACTCATCGGTCTTTGCAGATCCAACGCGCATTGTACGAATGTCGTTTTCCCAGCTTGATGCTCGCCCACAACCGCCAGCGTTATTTCTCGCAACCCATCACTATCCTCGTGCTGATACAGGTGCAGTCTAGTCAGACCAATATCGATATACAGTAGAAGACGGCATTCCTTACCTGCCTTGATGCGCTTCCATTTTGCGAAAGCTCCTCCTGCTGATTCTGCACAGGCGACAAAGGAGATGTAGGTGTGAGAGGAGGAGTGTCGACGTCTTGCTTGGGTCTAGCCGATGCTCTGCTCGACGTAGAAGCGTGTTTTGAGTGCTTCTCCTGCTTGGGCTTACTTGTTTGAGGCACCAGAGGCGCAGACTTCCCGCGGTCTTTCAGCTGAGGCCGTGAAGCTATGGCAGCAGGCGACAGTGACGAGCGAACATCGCGGGAGCTCTTCGTCGGTTCACCGTGTCTGGTCTTCTTTCGCGACTCCATGAGAAAACAGATTTACCAACTCATGTCGAAAAAGCCGACGGCCAGTCCACTCTCTCACAGATCGTTGGAGATTTCTGGACCAGAGAAGCATGGATTGGAAAATGAAAGCCGTCACGCGCCAGGCGCCCCGTCCCTCGGTGCTGGTGGGAAGGATTCAGAGACATGAAGCAGTGTTGGCATGCGGGAAGGTCATAAGGCGGACGAGACCTATATCAGTAGAAGGCTACAAAACGTTGGCTGGGCAAGGTGCCTGCACGCAAGGTGAAGTTGAGTATGCGCAAGGATACGTTGATAAAATTTGAGACATAGCATCGAGGTCTGGACTCTGGACTGTGCATTTTCCGGGGTACATCTACATCTAGCTTGGGCGCGGTATTCGCCCCACATGAAGCATTCTATTGGTTCCGCTTGTGAACAAGCTTAAAACTCTAGTCTCAACCGGGGCGACAGAAAAAGTTGCAACAGATACTTTAAATTTACCTTCTCATCCGTCAGAGAGTTTTACAGCGACTCTTTGGCACACTCACGAGCTATGCTACTAATATCTAAGCCTTCCTTGAGAACGAACCACGTCTCTACAAGCTAGGAGTAGGCGAAGCATATGCTCACATGCCCTATGCCACCGAGCGCTGCTAATCCTGGGCCTCACTTAGTCCAGGAGCAGATTAACTCAACATGGATCGTCTCGCGTGATTAACTTGGCCAATTGGGTTTCTTTCCTGTCTGCCATGGCGGATGAGCTGTTTCTTCATTTGAAAAGCGCCATGCCTCCTGGTTTTCCTCTCATACCTTGCTTCCACTGGCGTTCTGTGGCTTTTTGCTCTACAGGCAGACGAGTCCTGATACCTCCCCAACAATCTCTCCCATTATGGTAATCAAGAGCGGTGTCAAGGTTCCAACACCACCAGTGAGTGCCCCGTGGTTAACTTGGGTTGAGAGACCACGTCGCTTGCTAATGTTTACGGGCAGCTCCTGAAACCGCCTCCTGTTCGAGCAAAAACCCACCCGCTCGATGATTCGCGCAATGTGGCTCGGTGGAGTAAGCACGGCGAAGCCCTGAACGTAGCCGAGTTGTGCAGACGACTTGAGGCGCTGGAAATGGAGCGTCGAGCTGCTGCTCGCAAGGCAAAGCGTGAATCGAAGGAGCAAGGGCAGACTTCCGTGCCCTACCACCATGTCCCACAACATGCAGCCAAAGACTTTGCGCGAACAACGTCCTCTGAGGTGCAACGCAAGAGAGAGTCTCAAACGCTGTCGTCGTCCTTACCTAGCTTCGGACAGGTCGATGATACCTGTCGACAAAATATTAAGAAGAGACAATCGCTTGGGCCAAACTTCGCGCCGAAACATACTGTAGCGCGGTCTGAAGGAACATCGGGTCTCGACTATGGCCAGAGCATGGGACGCCGAGCATCCAGGTCCGGTCTCGACATGAATAAAGTCCAGCATGAGAGATGGACGGAGAAGTTGGGTCACCTTATCTACGAATCTTTGCTAGGGGCTGATGAAGGCTTCCGACGGCTCAGCATAAGGGAAGGGGTTCTTACTGAACTCGCTACCATTGAGTCTGTACTTCATGAAGACGTCCCTGTTCTGGCTCACAAAATAAACCGACAGCATCTTAACGACCGGGCTGGAGCTGATTGGACGCAAAGGGCGGAATGTGGCAACGAAAGCAAGTACGATGCGCTCAAGGGTCTGGCGGCCCCGTTGTTGCGCTCATTGGCAAAGAGAGGGAATGTCGACAATGATCTCGAGAAGCCTCCCGATGCCAAAAGCCTCTCAAAGCGTCGACCAAGCATTCTGGCACGCCACTTTCGAAAGCGTACTCTGGATTAGTCGCATTCCCCGCATCTAGAGAATTAACCTGCCGAATCTTAATCGCGAAGCATCATAGATACACTGAACGAGAGAATCGAGGCATAGCACATTAGTACACTTGTAGAAGCACGATACTCCTCATACAGACCGAGCCCAGCAATTGTTCCCACGTTCCATCTTCGACACCAGCAGAAAGACAGCTTCGTTTGTTTCAGGCAGGTGTCGACCATTTCGACATACACGTGATAAGCCTCAGACTCTCGTTAGCGCAAATCATAGAAATTCTTGCTCAAACTTACAGTATAGACTAAGCATGTCCTTCCAAGAGTGCAACTAGCAAGTACTCCAATCAGCTTCTTTCAACTGTCACGCTCAGTAGCAAAGGCGCAATAGGTCAAGAAACCTCATAGCATTTTGTTTTTTGCAGTTCATATTCCATGTCATCGAGCAAGTAGCGATTCAATTCTTCGCTACCCGCGAGTCCCATGAAGTTACCAATCTGTTGGATCAACCGCGGGCTACAAATCCGCTAGCATCTGACGCACATCACATGGTAGCTTTGTGCATGCACTGGCATCGATGGGTGACAATCTGCTCGCAAACTTTCACAGAACGCTTCTTTTGCTGCTTTCTAAGATGCCTCCGACCAAGCCAATTGTTATTCTTCGGATAAAGTAACGTTTTGCCGCTTTGGCAGTGGGCCCTTATTGGTCATTGAGTTCATCGCTATGCCGTCAAAACGTTGTTCCAGTGTGCAAAGCAAATTTTTTATTTGGCTGGCTCTTTGAATTAGCACCCCGTCAGCGCATGGGACATGATCGTTTACACTACACTCGCCTAGGTTCTGAAGCGCTTCTCTTCACAATTGACCATCCCCATGTCTTCGGCTTTTGAGTGGAAGTCGTCGGCATTTTCTTCAAATTCAGCTCTTTCGTCTTCTCCGCAACACCGTGGAACCTGCACTCTGTGAATATAATGCAAGTTGAATGACTACAGTGCCAGCTTGACGAAGCGTCATTGTTCTACAAATGCTAATTGTCTAGATTAGGTCTTGGTACACACCAATTTTATCTACCAGATTATTATTATTCAGGGCAGTGGCGACTTCCGGAGCATGATTACCAACGCAGAGGTATGTCGCTCTCTAACCTACACAGTCTGCAGGAAAAGTTACCTTCCAGGCTCACCCGCTTCTCTAGGATGAGGAAGCGAAGGCTTCGGAGACCGAGTATTATCAGATACAGGGCGCATTTGAAGGGACGCAAAAGCAGACCGGGTTTCCTGTCGAGCTCTCGCTCACGATGCTGAAAATGCAAGCTCTGGCTAACGATCGATTTAAATGCACCGTGCTGCATGGTCTCACGAAATCGGTGTTCTACCATTACCAGGCCAGTGGCGCCCTGTACATGTACTACAAGGCTTATGGTCACTTGCCTGTGTCTGTGGACCACGCGGCGGAAACAGCAGTTCATTTGGCGATCGTAGCCATGTCAAAGCCTCTGCAAACGTTTGGAGGCTTTAACAAGGACATGACAGGTCTCGGGAAGACTAAACAAGTCTTGCCTGTGCTGTTGCTGAGGGCAAAACTCTGTCTGCAGGACGCACCCCGGCCTGCGCTGATACTTGTGCCTGCAACTTTAATCCTACAGTGGGCTAAAGAAATTCATGAATCGTGGCCTGCGCTGACCCTATGGATATGTTACTCGATGGTGGAGTTACCCTCTGTGTACAAGTCGAATACCATAACAGCGTCACACTTGAAGGGACTTCCACGATTGGATCACTTTCCGGAGCACTTGCGTTTCTCTTCGACGATTCAAATCGATCAGAGATCAAGCGAAGCAGTGTCTTTCTCTCGTCTTACGAGACTTGGGGAGACAGCTCAGTTGATACTGTCGTACTAACAGGGACCGACAAGAACGGCGAGGACTTTCAACAAATTGACAATCTCTGTGGGCGATGCTTCACTATCAGGATAGCTCCAAACACGGCTGCAGATGCGTAGTCAGGAACTCGATGGATGCCCTCCAGCTCTGTGCGTGTCATTTGAAACGTCTGGAGGTCAGCAGCAAGTCGCCGAGAGGGAGCCATTAGCTAACGTCCCGTGTACTGTCAAGCTGATTATCGTCGATAAACGAGGAAAAGGCAGGGTAGGACGTTATGGTGAGACAAAACACTATTTAAAGAATCCTGCACGAAACGTAGGTACACTACTGGCGCTCTTGAGTCATTACATGACCGGGTATGACTTCCCTACCTCTTTGTCATCATCATGTACTTATTCCTAGTAAGCTCGCTTCTCTGGCTGCGGCTCGTTGTTCGCTCCTGATCATTGCATTTCTGGATGCGACCTCCATCCGAGACCGATCGTTCTATTCTCCTTATACCACCGACATCCTACTGCTGCAAATAACGTCCTGAAACCAGTTCGCCAATAATTGCTTCATGTGATCCAATGTCCGAAAGATCGTGATGTCTATGACTGGTGTCTCTAGCAGATTCACTTCAGCGTTAGATGGCATCTCGAATCTGACACCATTCTCCGAAGATGCCCGTTTGTAGGGTATACTTCCTGCTTGCCCCTCGGTCTCTCTCGCTTCTTCTCAGCACTCAAGCCGTAGACCACCACCATTTTTGAAGCCTTGTTACAGAGACCCCGAATCCATCTATTCCCAACGCTAACACGTTGTAGGAATTTAATCCGTCTGCAAAATCCTGTTCAACAGCATGGCCAAAATCGATAAACGGCGGTCGTGAACGGTTCATAGACCAGGATCATGGAAGTCTGTCTAGCGCGCTTGCATTCCTCCAGTTGACATAGTGTGCTGGCTCACATTCGGGAACGGCAAATGTTTGACAATAATGTTCTATGATTTCTGTCATCCTTTGGAGCATTGTATGCTCGCTCAGTACGAGATTTCTACCGTCGACACCACATTCGGCCGAATGGATTGGGTCTCCGGAATGTCGAGACACAACGATCTGACAGCTTGGTCAGTACAATCCCACCATAATTCTGGGTAAGCCACGAACGGTACCTTCACCTCTCCCTTTGCCTTCGCCTTTCCGTTTGCCTTCGCCCCTCCCTTTGCCTTCGCCTGTCCTTTTGCCTTCGCCTCTCCCTTTGCCTTCGCCCCCTCCGTCACGTTCTCCGTCTTGGATATACTGAGGCCTCATGGTCCTCTGGGAGGAATTTGGTGATATCAGCTGCGAGCGATTCCATTTCTTGTTTGGCCTCTCTACCCAGCTTGGACTGTAGAAAGTCGTGGTTGATGTGGATTGACGGCCTTGCTCTGAGTCCACTCTCTCCCAAGCGTGCCGCATACAGCAGCTGCAATGCACGCTCCAAGGTTTTCTCGTCAATTCAGATCGTCGTCTTTGTACATCATGTTGTAGGGGAGCTTCAACAAGTATCTCAACTTAGCTTCCTCGGCGGAATATTGCTTCTTGTTGGCAAATTGGGCAAAATCTATTGCTGTCAGGAACTTGAAGGGATTCGTTTCCTCATCCTCTAATCCCATAGCTGAGGCGGTCGCGCTTTCGGTGTCAGAGTGCCCATCATCCGCAGGTTCAGTCTTGTCCATCAACCATTCGCTGTCGCTACTCTCACTGTGCGGTTGCGCGACTTCGCAACTGAGGCACTGGAAAGTCCTTTTTGGCCGGTCTTCAAATCCGAGACACAGAAGATGGTAGTACTTGTCGCAGGATTCGCATTGGATACCGTCTCCCTCAATGGTTTCGGAACAATATTTACAAACTAAGTCGTCTGGGGAAGCCGGCTTCTTGAGTTCACCTTTGGAGTCGAACTGCGTCGCCTGGTATCTTTGTGGCCGAGCATTTTCGCGAGTAGGCCTCTCTTCTGGTTCGTCTAGATTGTCCTGTTGCTGCGCGGCTGTCTCAATGTTGTCTTCCTCGACAAGCAAGTAAGAATGGTTTCTGCTTTCTCATTGCAGCTATAGCCTTAATCTAGACGTGTAGCCCACAATTCTTTGTAGAGCACTTGACCCAGCCTTGATTGTTGAGTCTGATTATGCTGGTGGATGGTTTCAGATGCTTGTGGCTCCACACGATATCGTAATTGCTGCTCGCATCGCCACAAGGCTCTCTCGATGCAGGTCCGAGAATCTTCAAGGCTACTTAGTATATATAGTAATGACTCTTCACTTCCACATCTGATGTTCGACGAAACGTCCGCGTTTATAATAAGCAATTGAGTATAGTAGCAAAGTACTTTTGCGTTCTTTCGATTGACAAGTGATGTTGAAAGCAGGAGTATACTGTTCATCCGCTCTTCAATGCTATAGTATATGAGAGTCCGGTCTTTCATAGGAGAAAGTGCATAGATGAAGCTTAGGTCGAGGAGCAGATTGATGGCCGTTGTGAGCCATCGGTCAAGCATGTTCGACCATGTTCTGGTGATACTTTAATTTTCGAGCCGGGTTGTTGGTGAGCAGAGATCATCGAAGCCTGTGACAAACCAACTACTCGCTTGGTCATGTTCTCTATGTTCACCTTGAAGCTCGAAATGAGCTTCTGTAGGCAGATGTGAGACATCTCTCCATCCAAATGGTATCGTCAATGTGAAAGTAAGTATGTTGAGGTGTAGTAGAGAATGAAGTATTTCGATATGACATCCGGGATGATGTGAAAACGAAGATAGTCAGGGTTGAGAGTAGGTAGCGTTTTGTACTGCCAGTAAAACATGTGAAAATGGGACAAAGCGAAAGCAGCATATAAGGTGAGCTCGGCGTGTAGAGACCAATTGCCATTTCGAGGATGTTGGGAAGATGAAAATTATAGAGTGGTCAGAGGAATGTGAAGTGATTCAAGATAATATAGGGTGTCGGCGATTTGAGAATCAAGTGACTCAGGAATGGGCTCACGCGTAGCTCGTTCCTGCTTCCCACCTCACTCCACTACCAGATCAGGGAGGTTGAGGTAAGCAGTCGCCGATGGATCTGTAGGACAATGAGAGGAGAGGAGCTTGATGGAGAGGCTGGCAGAATAAGTCACAGTGGGATAGAGTTCCGATTATTATGCTCTTTGTGTAATGAATCTGTCTGTATGCTATCGTGGGCAGCAGTCGCTCAAAGAGGTCGAAGCAACAGGGTTGCCAAGAAGCCCACCGAAGCCACATTCATAGATCCTCTACATCTTCATGGCTGATAAAGTAGATGCCGGTGTCCGTGTTGTTGGTCGAATTAGTCATCACCATTTTGCCACCTTTTAGAGCCCCATTCTCGACTACACCACCGCCTGGCACCGGATTACGGTATAGTTTGTTCGCACCGCTGAGCACAGTGAAGTTGGCCAAGCTGATCTCGTCTGGGTTTCTGTTGATAATAGTTGGCAGTCCGAAGTAGCTCGCGTTGACGGAATCGTGGCCGATGTGGAGCTCGAAGTAGCCGCGGTAGTATAGCTCACTCCACTGCAGTTCGCGGTTGTATTTGATGAGATAGCTACTCGCGTTGTTCGCAGCCGCGAGTGAAATGTTGTGACCTGCTGGGCTGGGACTCGAGACCGCACTACCGGCGAACTCGACACCCTACGTAGATTGCGAAGTCAGGAAATGATCAGGTAGCAGGCCGGCTAGATTCTTGCTTCTAAGACACTTTGGACGGAAAGCTTCTTCAGACACTCGAAAAGGGAAGAGACATGCTCAGAAGTTTACTTACAATGCTACCAGCGCCAGTGCTAGGGTCATAATCGTGCTCGTCGAGCCAAATCAGATCACTAACCCAATTGGCATGTGAGTCACCGGAGATGATGATGTTATTACCTTTAGAAGTTTCGGAGTCAGCTTTTCTTCTTTAAGGCTAGGGGTAAGCGATGCTCAGAAATTTACTCACTAATATTATGGGAGTAGAGGGTCTGGAAAGTGCGATTTCGATTCGATTGGTACCCTAAAAATATCAGGAGTCAGTGTTTGTTCTTGATGCTAGGGCTTGGGAATATGAGGCCAGGCCGTCAGGCGGATGCTTTGGGCCAATGCTGCAAGCTTTTCGACAATCTCAGAAACGGGTAAGAGCTAGTCAGAAAATCACCTACCGTCCCAAGCGTCATAATCAAGCGGGTCAACATTGCCATACGCAATGGATTCGTTGATACGAGAGAAGACTGAGCGTTGTCAACGAGATACGATGCCAAATGCTACCGATTTCTTGTGGATTAATTTACCGGTCTGAGATCCAATCACTCGCCACGTGGCTGCACGCTTCTGAGATTCGATGAGCTGACTGTAGAACCAGTTCTCCTGGCGACTGCCCATCATTGAACGTCCTGCATCGTTCGAGATCTCGTGGACGTAATGAGTGTTCCAATACAGATCGGTGAGAGATCTATCGTACTGCCTGGTGTCCAGCATGATGAGGTCAAGTAAACTTCCAATTGAGAAGCTCCTCCAGATGCGCAGGTTATCATCCATCTCAACCTGACGGATTGGCATCCACTCGAAGTAAGCACGCACGGCGTTCATCTTGCGCTGGTCGACACTGACGCCTCCGTCCTTGATGAAGGATGCTTCGGTGTTGTTGAGCTCTGCCTCTCCATCGCGATAGGTATTGTCGGCAACTTCGTGGTCATCCCACACGGGGATCCAAGGAAAGGTCTGATGACTGAGCAAGAGGTCGAGATCGGTTCTATAAGTTGCCAGGCGCTTGCGATAATCGTACAAGGTATATGTCTCACGGTCTGGAAGCGGTATTCGACCAATAGTTTGACCGTAGCCATAATCGCCGTTCTTGTATTCATAAATGTAGTCCCCAAGATGGAGGACATAATCTACCGAGTCCTTGCGTGCAGGATTACCGAAGGCGTTGAAGAATCCAAAGGGAAAATTTGAACAGGAATAGACGGCCAGGCTAATCTTTGTTACCAGATCTTTAGGTGCAGGAGTCGTCTTGGTTCGACCAACGGGGCTTGTGACATTCGTAGAGTCGCAAACGCTGAATTGATAGTAATATATAGTGTACGGCTTGAGTTTTTGAGCTTCGACCTGTGCATGTCGTCAGCCAAGTGTTCTCCTCATTGCACCCGACGCAATTATCTGGGAAGAAGAATGATTGATAGCCACTCGGTCATGCATGGTCCAGGCGCCCTTTCCGGGGTTCGCCAGACATGCGTTCCCAAATCACTTGTGGTTGAGACAGATGCAAGTGATCCCCCCTTACCTTCAATGTATAATCCACATCAGAACTTGTATACGCACGGCCCGAATCTACCACATCCTTCAAGCCTTTATCCGTAGCAATCTTGAAGCTGACACAAATCGGGGCTGTTGAAACCGCCGTCCCATTCTTGTCATCGTAGATAGGAACCGGATTGTACAGGGGCACATAGCCAGATACGGTGGTATTGCTATTATCGTCGTCGGCCATGGGAGCGCATCGCGTCCAGATGATGACGGAATTAGGATAGGGATCTCCCGAAGCTACGCCGTGAGTGAAGTTGAGCTTGCTCGCGGAGTACGGAGCAGCGCCGGCATTGCGTTTGTTGACTTTGTGGATGGAGACTCCCAAGCTTGGATGGTTCCAAGAGGGGCTTCGATAGTTGAGATTACCTGCGTAGGAGGCAACAGCCGTGCCTGAGAGGGCCAGGGTAGTCAGTAGGTGAAGCATCCTGTATCTTGAGTCGGTTTACCGCTTTCGCTCGCCCAGAGGAATTGCTATGGGCGGACGAGCTTCTCATTAAGTAACTATCTCTCGTCTCCTACGCCGTAGGCCACTATGATGCCATTCGTACACGGGCCAGCACGGTCTAACGTTGCTTTTGGCAATCCCATGCTTCTCGTTGAGCTTTGAGCGAATGAAAAGTCTCCTGTTGGGCATGCTGAGCGGGGAACACTGCAGGCATTTGTGGGCTGCTGTTCGGATGTGCATGTCCAGGAACACTACTTGGTACTTGGTACTGCGCAAGCACCAAGAGCTTGGGAGACAAGGTACACACGTGCCTGCATGGGTCCTCGTTCATTGGCCGTTTGTTTGTTCAAGCCGGCATTCAGCGATTCTCCCACGCTTGATGATTCCTTGGCTTTATAAATCTCTTGGCGTGCATGATTCCTGCCGGCACATGGGATAGCCCAGCAGATAGAGTGAGGACATTTCATGGCAGATGTTGACAAACGGTTTTTAGGAATTACCTTCTACTGATTGCTATGGTATGCGATCGAAGTATGCTGTATACTGTTCTAATGCTGCCAAATCTATTCTCCCATCCTTTGTCCACAGGCTGAAGCGAAGGCCTTCCTAGGCCTACCCAGCGACTCTACTGATGTTGATAGACACCGTTGAGGATCACCGGTCCATCATCTGGCGCACTCCCCGTGCTATCTTCACCTGCACTCGCGCTAGGCACGATATAGTTCGTGAGGTCGCAGTTGTAGTTTGCGAAGAATGGCGCAACGGCGCCATTGAGGAAGCCTTGGAATAGTTCGTAGTTGTTGACGATGGCGGGCCCGACCGAGCCCGGTGTCGTGTCGAGGACATTCTCGAGTATGAAACATGCGAGCTGTGAGGGAGTCATTGTGCTTGGATTGATGCTAAGGGGGACGAAGTTGTTGAGACCTTCGTTACCGCCGAGCTCAACGGGCGAGCCGGCGTAAAGCGTGTTGATGTCGACGAGGAACTCCGAGAACTCAAAAGTGGTGGGTCGGCGGTACCAATTCCTTGGGAAAGTCTCCTATATCCCCCAAGTCAGCATTGCCCCATGAATGCGAAACGTTGAAGAGTGTAGCAGCTCGCTTAGAGCGGATGCTAATCGGATATATCTCAAGTAGAGCCTCAAAATGTAACCAGAATTGCTTAGACATTTACTCACATTCAAGAAGAATGGCCCAATGTTGGCAAAGTCTGGCGTATCTAGCATAGAGTCAGGTTATGCAGACCATGTTGAATAGCGACATTGACTGACCAGGAGCAGTCCCATTTATCATGGTCTTGTACACAAAGACTCTCTCACCATGGGCAATGACGTACCATTTCGGGCCGGCATTGAAGGAAGGATTAGTGGCTCTCGAATCATCGTAGCTCCTCTTCTTCTCGTCGGTGAAAGTGGCCTGATCGAATAGGTTGCCATGGGCAGCTGCTGTCTTCAAGAGAGCCTGCCAACGGCTCATTTGGAAGTTGGCCTGGTTGCCAAAGAAGGAATCCTCGCGAGTGATGCTGCTATCCACCTCGCAGGTACCGTGTCGATCGAGACCCACTGTATGTTTTCGGAGTCAGCATTCCTCCCTTCAGTAAATCGCTTGAATTAAGGAAAATGTCTTTGGAGCGGACGCTGCTAGGACATGTCTTAGGGAATCTAATACGCCCAGATCGGGGTGAGGATGCTCAGAAATGATAGCTTACACGACGGACCCAGAGTATCAGGGACGCGGCTGTCAGCGCCGCCAATGGAGTACTTGCCGCTGATCAAGTCACCTCCCGCAATAAGACCAATAGCGGAAAGTAGCGTGGCCATGTCGTAGCCAAAGCCGTAGGCGGTTTGAATGCCATTAGCGGCCTCAGCCCATGTAGTGATACCACTACGCGAGATGTAGCCGTGGTTGGCAAGAGTATGTAGTCCAGGGCAGACGCCACGTTGATCAGTTGATCCAGGTGCCACATACTGATGGGCTGCATCGCTGCCATGGATGGCTTTCAGGGAGTGTGCTTGAGGTGTGGGCGTCACTAGAAGAGATAGACGGCCGGTGAATGGCTGCAACACTCCGTTCACTTCAAGAATGTTCGTGAGCATTCTGTAGCTGGAAAGATTGAAGTCTACTTACGAAGACCACCGCCGAACGGTAGAGCAAGGCCCGGGAGAGTAATCGGTAGAAGACCTTGCGCCGTACGTGCACTCAGTGCATTGCGGGTATCCGCAATTGCGTCTTTCTTGTGCAATGATGTGAAGGGCTCAGAGGCAATACCCTCACGCTTGACAGCCTGGTACTTGGCTAGATCCGCATCATTGAGCAGGCCTGCTTCAGCTGCCGCTCCAAATGGGCAAGCAATTGCAGAAGCTAGCTGGGCCGCAGTCAGTGCCGCCAAAGCTTGTACATAGATACGCATAATGAGAGTTGTAAAATTGAGTTTCAGTAGGATGTTGGTTGATGCCTCCCACAACGTGAGGTAGTTGGGAGAGGCTTGAAATGAGGAAGCCGGAGCAAGTTTGTGCTAATATCTGTGTACGAAAAAAGTTTCTTTCAAGGTAATCAATCTGCAATCAAATCGGGCGTAATGCAAGAGTACCTTAGTCTTCAATACCACGTGGCTCTTGTGGAACAACGCATCGACGTACAGCTCAAATGTGGGATTATGGGTATTTTCATGGTTAATACATGGTATGACTCCAAACCGTGTGAAAAATTCAGACGCTCGAGGTCCTGGAATCAAGGGTAAACGTTAATACGTTAAAGCAGGTTCAGGGGCATAATTCTCGGTCACGTTGAAGCAAGCACTCGCAGGACATGCATTGTCCACCGTTGCCATTAAAAGCTATTAAGCTGCGAGAGCATAGAACACTAATTGAAGACCGGCAAGAAGATGTGGCAGCCACGATTAGTGGCAACCCATTCTGAAATGGTGACCTTGTCTGCCACTACGTGTTACAGGCAAGGTCGAAAATGGGAGTGTAGTTGGCATCGACCACTCCGAAGGTCGGACTGCTCGAATAGTCCTGGAGAGTATACCAGAATGTGTTTGCCCGGGTAAAAGCGGTGCAGGCAACACTGAGCCAGTAGTTGTGCGCATTGTTCACGCTCGGCATCGCAGCACCCATTGCTCCACCTTGGTAATTGTCAGCTTTATGCCTTGCTTCGAACAGCTGTGAGCATTAACACACCCCCAAGAGGCCATCCGGTCTCCGTTATCCAGATGGGAATCTCTTTTTTGACGGCTTGGGCCATGTTTTGAACACTGGTAAAGTTCTGCCAAAACACATTGTATCCTTCGTTCACGGAAGCGTTCTGAAAGTAAGGGTAACCATCGGTGCCGATGAAATCGCATGCAGTGATGACAGGATCGTTGGCTGGGTTTACCTGAGTAGATTTGGGAGTCAGCAATCCTCCCTTCAGTCAACGCAATGAGCAAAGAGTCATGCATTTGGAGCGGATACTGCAAAGACAATCTTCAAGCTTCTTGAAAACCTTAGAAAGGGGCAAGAGATGCTCAGAAATTTTACTTGCCCAAGTGGTCCAAGTGTCAACATGGCCGACCAGAACAGCCCCGGCACCAAAGGACCACAATGCGCCGCGTATGTCATTTATTTGTCCGGCTAGTGTTTCGGCGGTGGTGTCTCCTCGATACAGATCTTCGCTGCCTACTGAGACGCCTATGAGCCAGTCGTAGCCGTACTGTTGAATGGTTCCAAGCAAAGCTGCTTTCTCTGCCTGATAGTGAGCTTCGCCCTCCGTCCAAACACCAGCCAGCAACGTGGTCTCTGTAGCTATGGCAGCAGGGACGGCGTTGGCCAAGGTATTGCAGTCAGAGGAGGCGTAGAGCCGGGCAGCCGTGAAGCGACCAGGTAGTGATGCCAGAGTTTTGAATTCTTTGTTCCAGTCCGCTTGGGTTTTGCAGACACCAGACGGAAGAGTGGCCCCGAGGTTGAAACCCTTGAGGTATGCATGTGAACCAGCGGCCACGAACAACGGCCAAAAGAAGCGTGAAGAAGGCATTGCGGATAATTTTCTTGCTGTAGGTTGGTTAACAAAAGGATAGAGGGCGATAATGAGGCTTTCTGAGGATAGTTGTTCAGGTCTTCGAACCAGAAGTAGGGTGGCATAATCGAGGCTTATTAAATCGCTTCTGTAAGGACCCAACGCTTAGACGAGGAAAGTGCGATGATTGTGGAGACAAGCAGTAGCTGTCTGATCATGCCGCTCTATCGAGACAGAAGGCCCGCCTCGTCGAAACTCGCACGGAAATGTCAATTGCACAGCCAAAGGTAAGACAGCGCCGGCTCTGACCGAGAATACCCCATCTAGTGGCATGGTGGATCTGTCAAGCATTGCTCAACTCGACATATATTATCGACGTCTCCAATCCTCTCTCTTGAATGTTTTGATGGAGCAATGCTCATGTCTTGATGGCTTGACCTACAATCATGGGTTTCTATTGGTCTATCAACCCTTCGTTGAGTCGTCGGATCGTTCTGCCAACTCGCGCCAATTGCATAGTGCTTAATCTTCTGCAGTATACTTGACAGGCATACGAAAAAGGTCAGATGAAGAATCGACGAGAGCTTGCGAAGCCGGCGGTCTTTCGATCAGTAAGGACATTTTGGTGCATTGAATATTGCATTGTCTCGCACCCTCATTGTACTCAAGCATGATGTAGTGTCTCATTCTCGATACATACGGGCGACAGAAGTAATCTACCGTCATCTTAGCAGTAATTATCGTCCCTAGAGTACAATTACAACTTTTAGATCCCCGAAAGCTCAAGGCTTCCATCGGAAGTTGACGGCCTTCGGAACGCGCGCCTACTGCGCTTATCTGTAGAAAATATGTCGAATCAGAAAAAAAGGGGGCTTGGCGTTGACGGCGAAAGCAAGAATCCGGTCGCACCTGCTAGGAGGCTATAGGATTTATATTACGACTCGGAAGGTCCTTGGATCATGAGGCGACTCTACAGCAGCCTCCTGAAAGTCTCCCCCTTTCTCCGTGGCATGAACGATTCGTGCTATGCCTCGAAGGTATCGCAAGACTAGCGTCTCCGACGCATATCCCAAAGATAAACCGGCCCCCAAGATATGGATCAGATACGCTGCGCTCACGCTACTACTAATTACTATCTTACTCGCCCTTACGGCTTCGTCCCCAATAACAGCAAAGGAGGCGAAGGAGAAGATCAGCAAATCTTTCGGGCCAACAGCCCACCAGCCTCCCATACCAGCGAGAGAGGGCAGCGGAGAAGCGAAGTGGTTCAGTCATTGGAAATGGCTCAACCCTTTCTCAGACACGATTACCTCCGACGAAAAGTCTGTGCTTCCGCCGCTACAAGGACGCCCGCCGATATACGCATTTTATGACACAAGCGCAGAAAAGGATGATGCAATAAGAGCGGCGGAGAACAAGCTATTACTCATTTGGAGAAGGGCATGGTGGGCGCAAGGATTCAGACCGGTCATACTGGGAAAAGCGGAGGCGATGAACAATGAGCTATATCAAAGGGTGCAGCCAGATAGATTGGAAGCAAAGCTTTTGACTGATCTCATGAGATGGCTGGCATGGGAGCAAATGGAAGGTGGCATTTTGGCCAATTGGCTAGTATTACCAATGGGACCTCGGGATGACGCCTTGCTTTCTTTCCTCCGCCGAGGCGAATATTCAGAGCTTACTCGGTATGAGGGTCTGGGTGGCGGACTTTACTCGGGAAGTAAAGAATCGATCAGAAGAGCGCTCATGGCTTCTCTCGCCTCAGAAAAGCTGACTAAATCCAAGTCAATCACTGATCAGCTCCCTCTGAAGACATTCAGGGTAGACTCGAAACCTTCTTCGATTGCCTTCTACGAGGGAAATGTGTTAGCGGAGACTTATAAGAGCGTCTCGGCTAAGCTGGCGGACAACAAGCCGGCAGGCTTACAATGGCTTGCTGAGCTGATATCCTCCCACCTCCATCTTACCTTTCTCAATACCTTCGCCACTGGCTTCGCGATCCTCACTCCCCATCCAGGTTACACGCTCACATTGTCCCAACCCGCCCTTGCATTAGCTCACTCCCTCGCGACCTGCCCAGACTCCCCATTACCTTCGTCATGTCCACCCAATCGTCCATCCTGCATACCCTGCTCAACCTCCCGTCGTATACCAATTGCTACGCCTCCGTCATTCTATAACACCACTAATCAATACACAATCGCCACGGTACCACACCCTTATACCCTGACGGCCCTCCTTGCTCCATCAAAGGACGTCTCCATCAGCCATATCCGCCGCGAAACGAATCGTGACCGGTGGCTCGAGGCAATCACGGAAGTCACTCTTGGTCACGAAATCAGCGGCCCCTCCCGTATTGTGAGCTTCAAGGAGATCGTTGCCAGCGAATGGGGAAGGGAGCGGGGGCTATGGATGACGGAAGACCCACCGGTTCCAGAGCACAGAGATCTTGAATGGCATTTTGGTTTTGCACTGCCTTTCATTAATGCGACGGATATTGTCCCCCGAAACCAGAGGCCATCGGAGAAGGAAGCTAAAACGCAAATCAAGATCCTCAACAAGGCGAAAGTCGTTCTGAAAAAGAAGAGGAGAAAGGATCTCGACATGGACATGAGGACAAAGGATGCGGTAGAAGCATGGAATTTAGCGGACACTGAGGCTTGGAGGTTTACGAGGGCCTTAGGGGCGCGAGACACGCTGACGAGAATGAAGTGGGAAGCAGAGGAAAAAACATTTGCGGGTGGTGCAGGGGATGAGGGCAGGTAAGTGTTTGGGAGAGATGATCCGCTAGGCTTTGAATGGCCTTTGACCGTATCAATGATCGAGCAACTTATCCGGCACGAAGTGTGCGCAGACGCCCTATCATATCGACCCGGGAAACTTTATGGTGAAGGACACTTCCTTGCATGTTCAACCAAGGATGCATGTCTACCGGAGAAGGTGGTGGGCAGCCTTCCCAAGTGGTGAACGATGCAGAATTGGCTCTGCATTGCCTTGCCTCATCGAAAAGGGGTCAAGATGGCCCCACGTGGGTCTGCGCTGCTTTTAGACTAATGCTTTCAAGACGCTCTACTGGAATTGGGGGCTTTGGTTCGCTAAGAAGAGGCGAACGAACGCTGTGGAAGTCGGCTTGGCCATGAAGTGTATGAAAGCTTTGAAGGGGACACCGAAGATTCGATCGGTTGCGCAGTCCAGCGTATGCTGAGGAGAAACATAGAAATCCGGAAAATCGGCACCTGTGGGACATGGATCACATTCTGTACAGTCCGGATATACGCAACCCTGACACTGTTGTTCTCCAGTAGCGGTTGAGATCTCCAGTATTTCGCACTCCAGAAGGTTGCTGCCCATAATTCCTTCCGTGACTAGTCGTGCAACAGCCACAACATTGGTGGCAGAGGATTATAACATTACGCTCACTTCTACCTCGACAGTAGACAGATCCGCCTCCGAGGCTACATCCTTTGCCGCTGGCTCCCTCGCTAGAAGGCTTCGTTGAATCGGACACTGCTAGAGCGCGTCCGTTGGCAGGGCACCACGATTCTTCGACCTTTCCCAAGTCTATGATCGAACTATCGACGCGTGTCGGGTGGTTCCAGTGCCAAGTTCTTTGCCTCGCAGAAGATTCAAGTGATATTATTACCTGGATCAACACTGCAACCACCCAATCATTCATCGGTCAGCAGGCCATGTAGAGAGAGATCACACCGTGTACTTCTTGCCTTCCTCAGTATGAGCGTGGTTAGAATCGTACACTTTTGTACTTGACACAGCACCTTGTAATTTGCAATGTAGCATAGCCAGAGAGACAAACGGTTGACCAGCAGAAATGATACTTCGAGATTGTTCCACGTCTATCATGGCCGAGACGACACCTTTGCGAGAGATACCATTGAGAAATGCAATAGTAGTAATTTCCTCTACGCAATGCAAACTGTAACGACTAAGATGCATAGAAAAGATCATGGTTCCATACCGGGGCGTACAGAATAAGGGACAGCCGAGGGTATCTTTAATTGAGGATGGAAGACACTCAATATCTGACCACGACCGAGTTGTAGCATGTCCCTATTTTAGAGGAACACTACAGATTGTCTAGATCATCGTTTTACGTGTCGTCTTTAGATCAGGACCGCATTTTTGGGCTGTGGGAGATCAAGTATTGCCTAAAGCGGCTAGCGTGCTAGCGCGGAACTTCCGGGCTAAGCGAGAGGGCACACTTCCGAAATTCAAAGATCTACCAAAGCATCAGCAACATCGAGAGCTACACCAACAATCACAGCAGATTGCCCTGGCGGACGGCTGAAACTTCCAAGGTAACCTCCCACACTTTTGCAAAGCATTTACCACCCTCTTTGCCGACTGAGATGTCGCCCCCCCGTATATAGCAGAATGATGGCCTTACGTTTGGCCGGCTATGAACGAGCAAGCCCATATATTGACTTGTTGCGCATGGTCGAGCTTAGAAATGTAGAGAATCAAGCTGACACACTGTACGCCTACAGTCGTCTCTGAATCACCGCCATCATGGGTATCTCACGAGACTCACGTCATAAACGCTCAGCGACCGGCGCGAAGCGTGCGTACTACCGCAAGAAGAGGTACGCATATGGCTTGGTCTGGAATCTTGGACCTTTTTTAACGGAAGCAGAGCTTTCGAAAAGGGTCGTCAGCCTGCCAACACCCGAATCGGTCCCAAGCGCATCCATCTAGTCCGTGTCCGCGGCGGCAACCGCAAATTCCGTGCTCTACGAATCGACTCCGGCAATTTCTCCTGGGGCTCTGAAGGCATCTCGCGCAAAGTCCGTGTCCTTGGAGTTTCCTTTCACCCTTCCAACAACGAGCTCGTCCGCACGAATACCCTCACCAAGTCCGCCGTTATCCAAATCGACGCTGCTCCTTTCAGACAATGGTACGAGGCACACTACGGGGCGAGTTTGGGAAGGAGGCGTCAGCAGCAAGTGAAGCAGGCCACCGAGGGCGAGCAGGAGAAGAAGAGCAAGAGTGTGGAGAAGAAACAGGCGGCCAGGTTGACGGCTCAAGGAAAGGTCGATCAGGCATTGGAGAGGCAATTTGAGGCAGGACGGCTGTACGCTGTGGTGGCTTCGAGGCCAGGGCAGAGCGGGCGTGTGGATGGCTATGTGCTAGAGGGAGAAGAATTGGCTTTCTACCAGCGTGCCATTAGGAAGTAGAGCGGCTGCCGATATTCTAACAGAGGAAAGCTCTGACATGGCATTCGACATGTAGCTCCTTAAACTTGCATGCAAATAGAAATCTTCTCACAAAACATTTTGGAGGCTCTCACTTTAGGATGGGATTGTGCTAGGTCGCAACGCATCGTGCCAAGCTAAGCCAAGCACGAATGTAAGAACTGCAACCTTCAGTGGGAAAGTGCTTTGCGTTCATCGATCAACATGTTCGAACAACAATTTCCTGGGCGTCGCGTTGCCACGGTTTCGTTGCTTGCGCGTCAAAGAGGCCTTCTCACTGCGTGTGAGGGCTGTCTCCGTGAGCCATCTCTCAAGAAAGCTTCAGGGCTTGCCTCCGTCTAGAGGGAGTCTTCATAGCTACGGCAGCTGCACAACCCAACAAAATGAGCAACACCGGCAGAACTGTCAAGACCACCTTCTGTCTCGTCTCCGACACCCATAACCGGGGACCAAAGCCTGCCGATGAGACCCATTATTGTTTTCGAGACCCTCTGCCCTCCGCGGATGTTCTCCTCCATGCTGGGGATCTCACAATGTTTGGGGAGCTGCAACAATACAGAAAGGCGCTCGATTGGATAAAGTCTGTAGACGCAGAATTGAAGATTGTCATAGCCGGGAACCATGACATTGACCTGCATGAAGAGTATTACCTCAAGCACAGCGGCGAGCAGCCTGAAGTAGCAATGCAACAGATCAAGGACATTGAGGAGCTATGGACAGGACCAGAAGCTAGGGAAGCCGGAGTGGTATATCTCGACGAAGGTCTGAATACATTCCGGCTCAAGAGTGGAGCCGTGTTCTCGGTAAGACGTTCATTCACTGCCGACACCGCTTTACTGAATCTCCATAGATCTATACTTCTCCATGGCAACCCGAGTTCTGCAACTGGGCTTTCAACTATCCCCACGATAACGACCGCTGGAATCCCGCCGCATCCTCATCCGAGCCTGCGCCTACCAATCCCATACCGTCGTGGCCAGCAGTAGACATCGTGCTGACCCACGGTCCACCCCACGACATTCTTGACAAAACAGACAGAGACGAAGCAGTAGGCTGTAAGTTCTTACGTCATGCCGTTAAAAGAGTGCGTCCGCTGCTGCATTGCTTTGGTCACATCCATGAAGGCTATGGCGCTCAGAAAATCAATTGGGAAAAGAACACCATAGAGACAGCTACACCAAACAAAGACAAATCATTGTTGAATCGCTCGAATCATCTTCCATACAGCAGCGACGGACCAGAACCTTTGGTGTTCGGGGAAGAAACGATCTTTGTCAACGCCTCAATCATGAACTTGAATTATAGGCCAGTTAATGCGCCCTGGCTTGTTGATCTAGACTTGCCAATCCGGGCAGAAGGTTGAATTAAGCATCCATTAATACCGTTGGCCACAGCAGCCATGCCTCAGCCCGCTTAGCATAGGTCATGATGCTCACCAGCCTTACTATGGAGAGGCCGCTACAACAGCGCTACAGCGCTACAGCTCCTAAACGACTAATATTCACATGGGGCGAAATGCCTATGAGATAGCTTGTAATAGTGGGAACTAGTCAAGATCTTAACGAATCGTCATGCTTGCCATCCTCAATCACGAAGTGACAGGCAGATTATGAAATGGTAGAGTCTGCAAGGAAAACGCAGTAACCGGTTGACACACGAATATTCCATGTGCAAATGATATAATGTCGGCTGCGAGGTTGGCAATCGCATTCCAGTGGGGCGCTGTGTTCTGCCATTGTTGAGATGAGTATTATCTAGGACTTTGGACATGGGCGATTTATGGCCAACGCCGAGGATTGGTTCCGGAGATGAAAAAAAGGAGCAGTCTCATAATGCTGAACGCGTTCGTGTTCAGGCGCGTTTCCATGTTATCACGAAGTACTACATCACAACACTAATATCGGCATAAACACTGTGCTTTTAGCCATATGTCCTCGGGGCTATACAATCGCTGAGTCTTTCAGCTACCTCACTTTGCTCTTGCTACTATTCGTTCTGAACCGCCAGGACCGTCGGTGATCAAGAGCCCACCTCTGTGTTATTAAGAAACCTCCGATGATCGTACAACTGTCACAGGTCCCAGCACAACCATCGAGCTTATCAGTACCAACATTTTTTATTCTGGGCTAGTGGCGACAACCACGTCTACATTATACTGTCACCATGTCTCGCTCGGATCTTTCAATGACCAAGAAACGCAATGGTTGCTACAGACCGGCTACTGATCCTTGGGCCACGTTCCTATCTCACTACGATCCAAGCTACCTTGTTCACTCTCTCACTCCGTACGACTACTTTTTCGGTCCAGAATCTCGTGTCAGACCGGATGTTGAACCTCCGCCAAGGATCGACTATCATTCGCTTCACATAATGCTCGATCTCTGCCGCGGTTGTCTCCCGAAACATTATCTGAAGCGTTGGGACTATCTGGTGGATGCCCGCAAACGATACTACTACATTCATTATAAATTCTACTCGGAATTCCACGGACTGCAGGATTTGAGGACTTTCGAAGATGTTCTAGTTACGAGGAAGGGAAACTTGGTAGAGCGAATCAGAGCCTGGGAGAAGGAAGGAATCACCGGCGCGGTTGTGGACAAGAAAAAGAGAGATCTTGAAGACATGATGTATCAGATCGAGAAAAATAGAGCAGAAATGCCGGTATTGATTGAGAGGGTGAAGGAGTTGGCCAAGACGAGGGATCAGGCGGCCGCTTGGCTAAGCGAGATGAAGTTAACTCTGCTGAAGGAGCATATGAGGCCGCTGGTTTACTTCGTCAAGAAAGCAATTGAGACACTGCAGAGGCAGGAACAGGAAGAAGGTAAGTCGTGACCCGTTGCCGTGGCTGAGAAAACTACGCTCATTTCAAGTAGCTTCGCGTAGCAGCACCAACATCTTGGGTGAATATTAGAATCCTATCTCTTCGGGTCAACACACCCAATCATGTTGCCTTGGCTAACGGTTACCATATAGACCACGGCGACCGCAATGGCGGTAACAGTCCTCTTTCTGACGCACACTCGAGTGATCTCGAGGTGGCGATGCTAGATTAGGCCAGACCGTGTTAGCAGCGCCAGCACTCGCTTTTCGCCTGACACTTACTTTGTGGAGGTCCACCAGGAAGCAAATCCTCCGAGCTAAGACTCATCGCAAGTCGGCGGTTCTGGTAACAAGTGCTATCATCCGCGATCAGCTATTGAAAGAGGTCAGACTGGAGTCCCTGGTACTGAGTCGGCGTGATCCGAATCGGTTGCTGCGCGTCATGAAGTTTTCACATCCTCATGGCCTGATCGATCGCGCTTTAGTCTCTGGGCGCCCCTGCCACGGTCGAAGTTCGCTTCCCCAACAGCCCTGATCATAATACTAAACGTATGCCTCAAAATTGAAGCGGCTTGTCTCCAAGATGATTTCCCGGCTCGCCCAGTAACGATTGCTGGCTGCTACTATTGTCCATGATTTCTCTTACGCTGTGCTAACTCTGCATCTCGACCGTGTACTCAACACTTGCGTGCTGCTATCGTACGTAGTATATCTTTTAGTCTACTTTTTAGCATCCGATCGAGGTAGCTGCTTGCTTCTCATATCCCATCCCCCCTTTTGCTACGCTCATAAAGCTCCCCCATCCCACCCACCCCCTTCCTCCTATCCCTCCCTATCTCTCGACATGTCGCTTTTCATCGGGTTCAACACGGGGGAGGAGCGTAACAACGTTTTGACGATTTGACGATTTGCAAAGGATAATCAAGGGATAAGTCTGGGAGTTTTACCACCTCTAGAGTATAAACAGAACGCCTATGCTCTCCCACCAATTCCTAGAAATTCTGCCAAGCATAATCGCATCTGTCACACGCCCGCTTTATCATATCCTATCTCGTAGCCTCGTCCAACTGCATGCATATAACCACGGAACACCACAGCATAGACTCTCTCACCTCCTCAAACTCCAAACCGTCTCACCTCCCATCAATACCCTTCGCGTCCTCCCTCCCAAGCGTCGACCTCCTCCCCCCCACCCCATAGAGCACCTCCAACACCCTCCCCTTCTGCGTCTCCCTCACCCTCCTCAAATGCTCATACGTGCCCTCCAACCCCCTGATCTGCTCCTCCACCCCCACCGTACTCCCATCCCCCCTCCTCACCAACGGACTCACCAGCTTCCGTCGCAAATTCTCCAGATTCCCCTTCAGCGCCACCAGCTTCCCATTATGATCGATCAGCAAACTCTTATTCCTCGTCGTCTTCGCCCTCACGCTCGACAGCAGGTCTTTATTCTTCTCGTATTTGCGTAGCGTCGCGGCGTTGGGGCCGACGATGCGTGTCCAGAGGGAAGAGAGGAGCTCGCCTTCCAGCCGCTCCTGGGTGTCGGATTCGCGGATGACGGTGCGCTGCAGGTTGAGGAACTGGCGGTCGATGGCCTCGAAGAGGGCGAAGAGCGCGGTGGAGTGGGTGAGCTCGCTGTTGATGCTTTCTTCCAGCACGCCGAGGAACTCGTTGAAGGTGCGGTGGAGGGTTTGGTGCGTGCGCTGGGAGGTGGTGGCGCCGAAGAGGTCGGTGAAGAGGCGGCCGAGGGGGGTGGGGAGGCCGGTGGAGCGGGATTCGAGGACACCGAGGCGGGAGAAGAGGGCGTGCAGGTTCGTGAAGGCGGAGGAGAGGGAGGAGAGGGGGAGGGAGGAGAGGGCGGAGAGCTCGCGCTGGGCCCATTCCATGACGATGAGGATGCCGTCGATGTCGCCGTCGACGTTGGCGAAGAATTTAGTGAGCTCGATGCCGAGGGTCTTGAGGCTTTCGCTGAGGTTGTCGAGCTCGGTAACGATTAGGGGGGCGGAGGTCATATTGGTGGAGCGAACGCTTTCGCCGAGGTCCCAGACTGCGACGCCGGTTTCTTGGAGGTCGCTGATCTGTTGGACGCCGTTTTCGGAGTAGTAGATTAGGGGTTCGAAGGAGCGGGCCAGGCCGGCGACTTTGACGAGGTCGGGGACGGGGGGTGTGGCTGGTGGGCGGGTCACGATGCGGAGGAGTGCTATGGCGAATGTGAAGAGCGTGATGGCATAGGACATTGAGGCCCACGATTTCGAGATATAACTGATGTAAGTCCGTATCCAGGAGAGCGCAGCTTCGATTGGCTCGGTCCTGTGCTGTACCTCTGCACGCACAGCAAATCGTATGTCTTTCAGAAGTCAGTATTAGTGCCCAGCAGTCTAGGAAATGGATCCACACAATTATTCGCATTCTCGGGCGCTTTTGAGGTTGGTTCTTCCACCGGCGCATATTGCTGTCCAAAATCTTGTGTTTCGAAATCTTGCGCTCCCCCGGCGCACGGCTGTGGACTAGGGGACTGCTCTTTTGTTGGTGACATGGAACCTCTGGGTAGTGGGATGTTCGCGGGTATTATAGTCTCGCCTTCGTTCTCTCTCGCATCTTCGTATTGCGGGCTTGTACCTCTCGAGTGTGATGGGCTTGCAGAGGGTTTGAGCTTGCTATTCTGTTGTAGATAGGGCTGGTGCCGGTACCATCCCCCAGCTGCGTGTTGATTTCTCCATGCCGGCGGCGACCAGGGTTCTTCAGAGTTAGATTCAACATCGGCCTCCGAATCTTCCAACTTGAAGCCTGAGTGTTGTGAGGGGAGACCGAATACAGGCGAGCGGTTCTCCATGCTCTCCAGAGATGCTGATAGCGATGGATGGGAATCGAACATTCTATCCAGGGAATTGATGCGCTTCGTAGCCATCAGCGGTCGGTGGGGAGCAGGGGAGCAAGGGTCTTTCAATTGCGATGCTGTGCGCTCTCTGTGAAGTGTTGTCAGTTTCGGTGTCTCACGAGGCGACCCAGTAGCCTTACAGCCTTGCTCATGGTGTTCCTGATACGCCTTCCTCGATTGTTCATAAGCCCCTGGATGAGTCAATTCGTACAGCGCGATGAAGCAAGTATTGCAAGCAGAAGTCGCCAACTGGCGATGAACAGAAGAGGGGCATCGAGGGACCAGCAGATGCTGCAGATGGTGGTGGCTGGGCGAATCAATTGGGAGAAGCTCTCCCCTGTATCCCGCCAATGATTGTGCTTTGGATGTCTGTACAGGGATCGTGCTGACGCAAGGGCCCGCGGCCCGCAGCATCCATTAGAGGCTTGGCATGTCTTTGATCGAATCGTTGCTTGAAAGTACGAAGTAGGATCACCCCGACTTCGGTTCCGCTGGCCCGTTCATGATTCTTGTCGAGGCCAAGAGAAGTCAGCTTTGTGGTGTTTGGCGTCTGATCCAACAACACGTGCAGGTGCCTTTTTCCCATAAAAAACATGTACAGAAACGAAGACATTCATGTAAACTCGCTTCAGACAAGGCATTCAAGCCCAAGACGACTGGAGTGATGATCAGTGTATTCGGTCAGGCTATCGCACCTTGTCTTGAAAGCCCCCTCTCCTAGTCTGAATGTCGATCTCGGCAAGCCCAACGTCGAAAGCATTCAACGCTCAAACTGATATCAAAAATCCGAAAAGAACGACAATTGAGAGAGGAAAGCCTGGGCTCGTGTTCCTTGAGAATATATCGGGACACCAGTCTCTGCAGGTCGTCATTGAAATCTGGATGTAGTACAAGAGGTACCCTCTAGCGTAGTAAACTTGGATATAGATAGTGATTGCATAAACTATATACTGAAGCACAGAAGCACACCACAATTGAAGGAAGATTCTATTAGCAAGGTATCCTGTCTAACAGACTCTATTACTAGTGATACAGGCGACTGCCGGCCGGTATTCAGGCCATGGTAGGAGTAGCAGAGCGGAGAGGAGGGTGAAGAATCGTGGTAGATTCACTATTGGGTGGCGTTACGGAGGTGACTGCAGGATAGTGTCAGCTTCAGGATAGGCCGGAACCCGGACAGGTACGCATACGTGATCAGATCATTTCGATCCTTGGCCTTCTTCAGACCACCGAAAGCCATCTTGGTCCCAGGGATGTACTTCTTGGGATTTTCGAGATATTGAAACTGCGGGCTGCGTTAGCAATGCCTGACTTTGCCACTCTGACCTGCCAATTGACAAACCAGTGTGTCCTCTTTCCATGTTACAGCCTTGCTTTTGTTTGCGTCCGTGTACGAAAATCCTTCAACTTGTCCGGTCTTGCGCCCAAATAGTCCGTGAAGATTGGGGCCGATCTTGTTGCCTTCTCCCTCTTTCAGAGTATGGCATTGCGCGCAGCGTGTCTGCAAGGCCAGTCAGGGCGGCTTTTCAACACGAGGATTTCTTCCATAGGATTCATTTTACCTTGAAGAGGTTGGCACCCTTCTTATCGTCACCTAGACAGCGTGTCAGTGCTCTGCAGTATCCATGCAATGGCAATATGGCGAGAGGTCTCCATTGAAGCTACAGCACGTAGGCTTGTGTCTTCATGAGGCATTTCAAAGTACGCGTGGCGAATGCCCGTAGCTTTGTGCACCATCCGCGCAGGTGGACAGCTCTATTGCAAGCTGTCAAGCCAGGCCTGCGATCTCGAAGCCGAGCGGATGGGCCGGGAGTAGGGCAAGGTAGAAGATACATACCGTCCGAGAACTCGTCTTTCTTAGGCATAGTGAAAAGTATGTGCGAGAGCAGAGTAGATGTTGTGCTGTTGTATGAATGTCTTTGACTTATAACGAGCAAAAGAAAAGAAACTGGAAGAGAAAATAAATGATGCTGCATCCGGCAATAGCTAATCACAAGCCACTCAATTTAATGTAACGGGTTCATCCGGCACGTTTAATCCCGAAAACGGACTTGGCAACGGCGAATCCATCCACAAGAAATAGCTTACCTAAAGTATTCTTGCAGTCTGTCGGAAAATGTCATTTCTCAACCATGCCCGATCATTGTTGATCAAGGGAAGCTCCTGAGCCTGCTGTGTTGAGTTCTACATCGGCTCTCTAAGTCCTACTGGTCGTACGTTATGCATCAAGGCACAGTCACTGCATCAACGTCTCAATACGATGTCAACGTGGATTGTAGTGGGCGCTAGTAGAGGCATCGGTCTCGAATTCGTTCGACAGCTTCTCACTCGAGGTGACCACGTCATCGCGACCATTCGAGATCCTGCTAAGGCTTCTCAATTGTGGGCTTTGGCCGGTAGTGCAGCGGGAGGTTCATGTCAATTGTTCGAATGCGACGTGACTCAGGACGCCAGCATCACCGTCCGTAGTCTCTATACTATCTCCTCTTCCAATTGCCTGACGGTGAGCAGAAATTCGTAAGCGACGTAGTCCGATTGCAGGGAAGAAATCGAATCGATTATGTTGTGCTGAATGCCGGGATCCTGAAATATCCCAATGTAAGTGGAGCCTCTCCGTAGTGTATCTTCGATCTGACTGTGGCAGAGGGCCACCGAACTGTATACTTCTTCCTTTCCTCGGTCTCTCGTCCTTCGCTGAGACACTCAGTTCCTTCGAACGCTTTTCTGACCATCTATGCACCAACACTATTGGACCCATCATATGTGCCCAGAAGCTGCTGAGGACCGGCATCCCCATTGGAACATTGCTTTTCATGTCGAGTGATTCAGGCTCTGCCAGCAATTTTCGAGCCTTTGAGGACGGGTTTGCCTCAAGTGCCCCAGCTGCTACTGTTTCATTGTTAAGTTAGAGTACAGCTTTGCCGCCTACGCTGCTTCCAAAGCTGCCCTGAACCAAATGTTGAGAGTATGTACCTGAAGTAAAAGGTGGCTGGATTACATACTAACGTTCCTGGTAGCATATGGCGGCCGAGTTGCAGCGGATGGGAAGTCCGACAACTGTACTAGCGATGCATCCTGGCGAGGTATCAACGTAAGTCCGGGCTCTAGGTCATGCATAGTTCCTAACGTCAGTATGTAGAGATATCCTCGGAGACGAATCAGTCGGCTGGGACGTTGAAGGCGTCATTAGTGCGGAGTATTCCGTATCCGCGATGCTCCGCATTATTGCTACAACTACGATCAGAGACACTGGCAAATTCCTGACATGGGAGGGAAGAGTAATACAAAACCCTGCTCTATGTACTTAATGTTGCGCAACTGACGTAGGCTAGGAACATCCTTGGTAGCAGTCTTCGAAAGCAAGTGACGGACAAAGTCTGAATGGTGTAAAGTGTATTGGATTTACATACATACCTTTCTTCCAGATCAATTAGATCTCGAGGGAATCTATCCATCTTACAACCCTGAGATCTTGCATCGTTAGCATATTCATTTCATATGATACTCAATGCATCTCTTGACTTGCATCTCGAGACATTTTACTTCTACTGGGAGTTTCTAATCGAGCCCCATAATAGTCGTGTCCAAATCAATATCGTCCTCAATTAATGATGCTCCCTTTCCCATCAATATGACTTCGAAATCCGTATTGATTACCCCCTTCTGATCGGCATAGCTCATATCAATGCCTCCTGCAATCCCCCATTTCCTCCTCCCTCGAGGCTCTCACTTGCTTCTCCTTCCACGGTGTCGGAACCTGCACCTCACGCCGCGTAAATGCACCGACAAATCCCACATCCTTGAGAAACCCACCAAATTCAACCCCCCATCCCACGGATCTCGCATCCCCACCAGCCGCCGACCGCCACGCACCTATGGAGCTCCCCTCACGGAGGCGCAGAAGGAACAGCAGGCAAACAAGCAATACCCGCGCATGATGCCGCCCGAGGGCAGCTTCATGCACTGGTTTCTCACCAACCGGTCGATTCATCTGTGGATTACCCTCGTATGTACCCACTACTGACATCACCGCACCCTGTACCCGACGGCAACAGAATGGCCTAATGCTAAGATATTGCATTACAGGGCACGCTCTCCTGCCTAGCCCTCTTCGCCGGCCTCGAAAGCTACCACCGCACCTCCCCCGTCGCGCACCTCCTCCCCGAACGCCGCTATTTCTTCTCACATCCACTCGACTACCTCTCACAGTATCTCACTGTCTACAGATTACATGTTGAAGCTAGGAGTATCGAGACGGCGGAGCGGAGAAGGAAGAAAACTGAGGATATGCAGAAGAGGGATCGGTATCGGAAGGCGCATGGCATTCAGGATACGCAGAATGTGTGGGGTTTTGGGAGAAGGCTGGAGAAAGTAAAGGACGGGGAGAAGGGGGGGGAGGGAAGTGGTAATGCTGGAGGGACGGTAGAGGGGGTTATGGGCGAGGGAATGGCGGCGGAGGGAGGTAGGACAGGAGACGGGGCAGGGGATGGGGCTTATGTGGATTTCGAGGGGAGGAAGAAACCAATCAAGAAATGGCTGGGGATATGGTAGCTTTCGTTTTATAGTGGGGAAAAGGGAATACCCAAGTCTCGCATTATATACTGTTGGCACCCCAATTATTTTCTTCGTGAACCCGCAAAACCGTCAAAATATTAATCATTGGCCTAACAGTCCTATCTTACCATCGCATTCCCCTCTCCCCCACCTCCACACACGCCTCCTTTCAGGCTTCAACCCTCAGCAACCCCATCCCCTACTCCCCACTCCACGCCCCACAACCACCATCCCCTCGCCCCCACCATGGCACCCCTCGCACCCCTCCCCCCCCTCCTCTCCCCCTCCGAGCTCTCCTACATCCACACCTCCCTCTCCCTTACCCCCCCCATCCGCCCCGACGCCCGCCCGCCCACCACCTTCCGCCCTCTAACCGCCGAAACAAACCTCCTCCCCTCCTGCAACGGCAGTGCGCGTCTCTGCTACGCTGACGGCAGCGAAGCCATCGTTGGCGTGAAGGCCGAGGTTGAGAGGACTGCGAGTAGTGTTATTGGGGAAGGGGGGTGGGAGGGTATTGGGGAAGAGGTGGAGGGGAAGGACGATGGGGAGGGATTTAGAGGGGAGGGTAAGGCAGAATGGGTCGAAGTCACAGTCGACATCCCCGGCCAGCGCGACGACGAGCCGGTAGTGGTCTTCCTGGGCGCGATGCTGCACGAGGCGCTTGTGGCCGAGGGCGGGCTGCAGCGCGCGCTGTATATCAGTGGGAGGTGGCATTGGAAGCTTTATATTGATGTACGTCCCCACTTCCTCCCCACCGTCCCATCCCTACACCCAGACCTACCACCCCCCAGCTAGGTTACGTCCCTGCCTGTTCCTTGGACTGATATAGCGATACAGATCCTCCTGCTCTCCCCCCCAACATCCTACCCCCTCCCCCTCCTCAGCCTAACCACCCACCTCGCCCTCCTCTCCACCCTCCTTCCAGCGCCCATCTCCGCGCAGGACGAAGACCCACTCTTCAACGACGATTGGGACGCCGCATTACCCCTCTATCCCTCTTCCACCTCCACCTCCACCTCAAACCCAACTTCCACCTCAAACCAAAACCCAACCTCGACCACAGCCTCAGCAAAACCGCCGATCACCCTCCTCGTAATGGCCGTAAGCGGAAACATCTTCTTCGATCCCTCAGCATCGGAGCTCGTGGTCGCGGATAGTGTGCTTGCGGTGTCGGTCACGAGGGGGGAGGGGGCAGGGGTGAGGGTTGTGGCGATTAGGACGGTGGAGACGATGGCGAGGGGGGCGGGTGG
>JAABUQ010001679.1_pt1 | contig 46571 bp, 36 predicted proteins | sample 5560001 | NCBI WGS metagenome assembly JAABUQ01 (sample SAMN10711888, study PRJNA513371) | rock metagenome | isolation source: Antarctica rocks | place: Antarctica: Victoria Land, Finger Mt nord | collected 2015-12-18 | reverse complement strand
GGCCGGGAGCGAGGCGCTAAGTGGGCTCTGCACGATTGCCGAGCTGAAGGCAACGAGCCGTTGCACGAAAGCAGAGCGCGGATGGGTATGTATCGGCATGCTTAACAACGATATGCATGCCAATACCAATCGATCTATGAGAGATGGGGGGAAATTTCAACAAAGGGCAGCATCGTCTCGAGGACCGAAGATATCGCCGCGCACTCCCTGCTCTTCCTGTATGAATAAATCTATAGCAATCTATCACCGCATCTAATGCATTCGCTTTTGCAAATCCTTTTCCCATATGTACTGCACATATACTACACGCACCGATGCAATTCATGTTCCACCCCCCCCACAATCCCCCCCCCTGATTTAATTACCCTACCCACCGATCGTATCACTCCTCCAATCACCCACCTTGCGTATCACTCCTCCGTCTCCTAAGAATACTCTCCGCCTCAACCATATCCTCCTCGCCCCTCTCCGCCTCCTCCCTCTCCGCCGCATCCCCCTCTTCCTCGCTCGCCTCCTCCGCAGTCTCCTCATCATCTTCTTCTTCTTCGTCGCTGCTCTCCACCCCGACGGTTCCCCCGCCGTGATGCGGACTCGCTTCCACAGGATCGGGGCGTCGTTTGCGCTCAAAGTCTTGCGTGTGGGCTGCGCCCATGATGTTGCCTACGCGGGCGATGCCACGCGCGATTGGGGTGTCCGGGTTGGTGAAGCGGCGACGCAGGGAGCCGGACGAGGGTTGCGGTTCCAGGGTTGTGGAGTTTGCGGTTGAAGGTGGGGGGGGACGAAGCGTGGCAGGGCGGCGGGAGGGTTTCGGGGGCGGGGCGTCTGCGTGTGGGGCGACCTCTTCGTCTGTGGGTGGTGATGGCGAGGGGGAGTAGATTTCGTAAGGTAGAGGGACGTCTCGCGAGGCGCGGAAACGACCTACGTTGGTGCAGTGTTCGTTTTCGACGCGGAAGAGGGTCCACATGCCTCGACGGCATACTTCCGAGAAACCGACGAAGAAGCTGAGGAGTGCGGAGTGTTGGAGGTCGTTGCTGTAGATTGCGTAGAAGATCCAGTTGAAGCGGAGGATCGGGTCGAGGATCATGGCTAGGTAGTAGACCCAAGGTCGTTTGTAGCCGAGGACTTTGCGTAGGAAGGGATGTTCTGCATAAGGGTTTCCGAGACCTAGAGTCCGTTAGCGAGGTGGAAGCGGTCTGGTTTGAGCAGAACGTACTCCAATCCATAGCAATGTCCCAGATCGCTACGCCTGTTAGCCTCAAGTCATGAGTCATTGGTAGAAAGGACTTACAGCAGTAGACAGAATTCACAGTGGAACAAGCAATAAACAACGCTTTCAAAGACATGCTTTTGTCGATTCGGTATAGACTAAGAGTCAGGTAGGAGAGAATCGTAAAGGTATATTTGCCACAATTCACCAAATGAGGAAACGCGTTTCGGGTATCATAATAACGTCGAAGACATTGCAGAGCGCGCAAAATACCAGGAAGGGTTGAGAAGAAGCCGAGGAGTCGTGAGTTGCTCGAATTACATATCTCCGGGTCGTTCCAGTTCCGCGCGTAGAGACAGAAGAAGATTTCGAGATTCTATGCAATCAGTCAGCGGACGCTTTGAATTGTAACCCTGAGAAAAGCCGTCTGTTTACCCCCATGCTGTATGTTTCCGAGCAGTACATGTCACCAAGGAAGAAGTCTCGAAACTCGACAGGATATAACCCTGCAAGCAACAGTCGCCACTTTAGAATAAGTTAGCTAAGCTACACCATGAGAAGAAGCGATTTACCCACATTAGAATAGGCCCACCACTCGCGACTTCTGTGGTATAAGATCGGACCTGGAAAGAAAATTATGATTACAGTAAGGCCGATCAATATGACCGGCCAATAAAGATACATTGAATTAGTGCCACTCTGCTGGAAGTTGAGCCATACAAAGAGACCCAGCATGAAGAAGAGGAGGCATGGAATCTGTACAAAGTCAATTGCAAGCCCCGGGAAGGGGCGCACATTGCGCATACCTCGGCGAGCTGATGCCAATCTAGGTTATGTCGCACATCGAACTCGAATATGAATGGGTAGTTGATTTTCGCTTTCGTCCAAATTTTACAGTCGAAACAAAAGAGCAGAAACAGGAACAGCCCCAGAAAATAGCCACCGTATATCTAACGACAGGTCAGACTTCTCACACGCAAAGGGAGAAGAGACATCTACCTGCAACAAGTAGCTGGCGTCGGTACGTATGCCAACATCTGGGTTGAACAGATGTTCACCACCGTATACGATCCCTTGGACCCCAAACACAGCTCCACCGGCGAGGAGTAATCCATTTCGAAACACACTTCCCATGTACGCTCCAGCTCTTGACGTCTTACTCCTCAGTTTCCCGACAGCGACTTTGTGATTCCCACGCTCAAAGTATCTCGCATAGAGATCTTCAACAGCCACAATTTGGCCTTCGAGAACTTCGCTCTGCACGAACCAAGCTTTGTTGACCTTCTCTGACATGTATCGCCCCGTCGGTCTGGCTTTGATCGCCTTGTCGTACTTTTTGTTGATCTTGCGAAAGGCCGTCCGGTTGAGAAGGGCGTAAGACTTCAGAAGTTCAAGTCCTCTGTAGAATTCTTGTAGAGCCAGCTTCAGTTTCCTCTTGGCCGACCTGTATGGTACTAGGTCTGGCTGGGTAGGTCGGCGTTCAAAGTCTCGCCAAGAATCATGAGGATTCGTCCCCGGAGGTTGCTGGCCTTGCGGTCCGTATGGGGATGTCAGCTGCTGGAGAGCTTTCGAAGTCCTTCCAATTCGCGAAGGTCCAATCCCGATCACGCTCTCAATTGGTTGCATCCACCTGAAGGCTGCTGACATGGTCCTACTGTGGCTGCCCGTCGAGTGATGTTTGGGTAGATCTGCTTGTCCAGATGCTATACGTTCTTGCTCACGTCTGAATTCTTCTTTAGCTTGCTGCTCCTGCCTAACCTCTACTATTCTACGATCCCGCATCTCATGGAGCTGCTCCCTCAACACCTGTAAACGCGCTGCGGCCTGGGTTTCCTTGCTCTTGTAGAAAATCTCGATTTTTTCAAGCTCGTTGTCAAGGAATCCAAAATAGTCCGCTTGACAAGCATCGTATTCTCTGTATGCCTCCAACGGAACGTCCCCGCTAGAGGGGGGACTCAAACCCGCGGTGGAGAACATCCTTTTGATCATTCGCGGTCGTTTCAAGGCCGAACCTCCATCCGGAGTAGAAATGGCTCTCCGAGGGTTGAGGATATTCCGACGTTTGGGCAACAACCTCGACGAGTCCATTCGTGGTGGCGCGTTGGTCTTCCCTATGTGAAAGGCATCCCCTGGGTTACCTTCCAGCCTGTTCGACATGGGAGTGACATGGGGGTTTGGGAGGTAGTGAGACTGTCGCCAGGCCCGGTTATGTCGCGCATAAGCTGCCTCTTCTGGCGGCAAAGCAGGATCGGGCAGCTCGATATCGGGGAGATGGCGTGGAGGAGATGCCACAAAGCTGCCATAGTTTGCCATATCTTCGCTATCCGGGAGCATTGTTGAGTCATCGCTGGTCCCTTTGCCCGATGCCGTGCCAGGTAGAGGTACCGGTGAAGCCCGATCGAATTCATTCACGGCGTCGTCTTGTGTCGAGCCCGGAGTGTCTTTGGGAAGGACTCTGTTCTTGACAGTACCTGATTGCGGGAAGCGCAGCGCGCCGGGTCCAGGTGTGGTCGGCGCAGAGAGGACATTAGGAGAAGTGCGATTTCGAATGGGCGATTGGAAGGAATTGGAAAGGAGGTTAGCAGGAAGTTGTCGGCCGGGGGTCTTGGGGGTCTGATTGACGCTCTTGAGAGCCTTCGCGACGGCCTTGACTTTCTTCTTGCCGGTCTGTGGTGGGTTTTATGTTGTCAGAAGTGTACGTCACAACGCAATTGAGAGGTAGCGGACCTTGTAATCGAAGTATTTGGCTCTCCATTCTGGCACCAGGTCTTGTTCGAGCTCTCTAGCGATCGGTCAGTGGAGGGTCTTGGGGGGTGAGGGGACCGAGCGGTCGTAGAGGTTCCTCACTTTGCGAATTTCATTGCTGTTGGGGAAAGAACAGCAAGGAGCTACGCCGAAGGGCATTGCGGCAGCTGGATGGAAAGAAAATAAATGACCGATGCGGTGAGAAAAAGACAATGGGATTTCAATTCAAGTGGTGGCATTTGTGGTAATAGGTAGGTACCTAGTGGTAGGTAGTTGCAGTGTATCTACTGTAACTAGCTGACTAGATAATTGCTACAGTACTGATCCTTAAAGCGGTACCTAAAAACAAGACTACCCATGAGAGAGTACGTAAGGGAGAGCCCTGATGATCCATTGGAGTCATGTCGCATATCAGAAACTTTTTTTCTTTTTTTTTTTCGTTCTCTTCCCTTGTTCCTCGTCTCGACAGTGACTGTGCGACTTTCTTCCATCCCGGATGCGCCCAATGCCATCCGCTTTGACCCGACCACGTGCACCCCTTGTACTCTACCCATGGGCTATCAAGAGCCCATCAAGTTGCCTCGATGACGTTGAAGGCGGTGATGATGTTGAACGACGTTGGGTGTTGCAAAAAGATTGACGGATGTGCAAGACTGCTTCTACGCTCTGATCCAGCCTGTATCCATATAAGGTAGTCTTGGACGGTGGGCCCTAAATAGCCTCCCCAGCCCGCCTGGATGGCCAGCCCCTAGAAGCCCCCGCCATGACCCCGCCCGCCATCCGCACCTGGGGCTCTCCCGCTCTTCCACAGTCGTCTCAACTTTGACACGCATAGACAGCTGTGGCCAAACCTGCTCATCAAAGTTCCCCTGCAAAGTTACCTGGTTGTCACTGTAGCAGCCTGTGTCGTCGCGACAAGTTTTGGGCGTGATGAAGTCCATGCTACTTGAGCAGACCGGTCCTCAAACGTCCATGTGAGATTGGAAATGGTCCAGGGAAAGAAAGCGATCGAACTTGTACTCATACAATTCCTATCCTATCGTTCATGGCACCGCCGCTCAAGAAAAGCCAATCGCGCTCGATGAACTGGGCAACAGGATGCTGGTGTTCGAGGTTGGACAATTTTCATCTGATATACCTATGCGAGTCTTCGAAAGTGAGACAATGCTGTGTATGGACAGAGCGTATGTGGTATTGAAAAGTATGCGTTGATAATAGAGATCAAATGGGGAAGACAAGGAAAGAGAGAAGGCGTAGACACGAATAGCATCAGAGGAGGAGGGGAAGACGTGGCAACGAGGGATAATCCTCAAGCTACCGAACATGCAAGCTAGATTTTGAATGGTCTCAGTTCCCTTCACATCTCTGAACTAAGAGTTCTAGCTAGGCTATCATCTTAGAAAATGCACGCACGTTGTTTCTCTACCGTTCTCATCGAGTTCGTAGGCCGACATCATTGCAGACGAATGAGGTCGCAAAGCCTTGGACAGACAGACGACATCTAGTAGTTGCCTCCCCGGAGTTGCTGAGGAGGACCATACTGGTTGGGGTTGTACTGGTCGGCGCCCTGGCCTTGCTCGTAGTGTTGATCGTACATATTCTGGGAGGACTCCTTGGCCTGATGCTGAGCACGCTCACGGTCGTAGGCGTTCATGCCTTCATATGTATTAGCCATCTGACATTGAAATGGGAGCGGTTGGAACACACCTTTGGTCTCAGCGAGCTTGTCGACCTCGCCTCCGACAAAGCTGCAATTGTTCAGTGAAAGGGTGGGGTGGCAGGGTGGGACATGAATTACCCAGCGAGGAGTTCCTTGGCAAAGGCGTGAGAGACTGGCTTGCCTGTTGAAAGAGGTTATTATGTTGTTCGGGATTGATGCCGAATGGAGTCTCTGGCTTACCCTCCTTGCGTTGATGATCTTCAAAGGCCTTGAAGCCGGCAAAGGCGGCACCGCCAGCGACCAACTCATGAGAGAACTTGGCCTGGTTGTCGGGTTCTCCACCCTGGTAGACCTGCTGATGAGCGTCCTGAGCTTCGTCTGCGACCCATGTTAGTCAATTGGGAAGGATTGTAGTGAGGTGACACAAAAGCAAGGAGGGAAGAGAATTTACCCCATCCGAACATGATTGCTGATTGAGGGCTGGTAGAGTTGATGGTATTTGGTGGTGGGTTGATGGTTAATGAGTGAGAGCGTGCGAGAGCGGGTAGATTGGGTTGGATGAAAGTGAGATGAAAGTGGGATGTGGTTGGAGAAGAGATGGAACTCTTAAGGTACGAGGCTACGTAACAAAACAAATTACCCCTCCAGGCCGTCCCGGGAGGAGGCGTGGAGGCGAGGTGGGGAGGTGGGGAGGTGGTGCAATATCTGCCCCACCAATCGATTCGTGCACATAATCCCCCACAATGCACCTATTGGTGTATCAGCCAGCCAAATTACTAACCCCTTACGATATTTTATGGGGACGACTACATTGCAAATGACATCTCATTGCTCTTTTTCAGGTGAACTCCTGGCTGCCCCTCCTCGACCGGTGAGTACTCCCTTTCGTACAGAGACTCCCTTCGATATACACCCATTGATGGTAATCTGCTGCCAATTGGTTTGTGCACCCGCCGGCTTTTCTAAAAGGCGTCCCCCGTTGCCCAGGGTTGACTGGTGTCGGCATGTCTATCTAAAAAGTGAGTTGATAGGTACATGGCGATTGAAACCTTTTGCGTACCTGATCTCCTGATCTGGGGCCTAGACTACGGCGGACCATAGGACGATAGAAATGCAATCCAAGCTTTGTTTTTCACCCCTGACACTCCAACTTCATCACCATAATTAACGTGAATTCGGTATCGCTATGAATTCTATACATCTCGACTAGACCAGGAGTGCCCACAATGAAGGTACCTGAAGCAGTCCTTGCAATGCCCTCCTCCCGTCTCCCAAAGACATCTGATTTTCCCCAACACCTAAAGCTTTCGATCACATCTCCGCCGTCCACCTCTTCACACCCGACCAACGTTCTCATTTTCCTCCATGGTATCGGGGACACGTCCGTCCCCTTTACGCAACTGGGGAAACAATTGAACCTCCCAGAGACCGTATGCATTTCACTGCAGGCCCCTACGCCCCTTCCGTTCGATCTCGGCGGTTTCCACTGGGGAGATGATATCATCTTTGATCAGGCCACGGGGCAATTGGATTCCAATGCCGGCTTCTCCAAAGCTTCAACAGTGCTCAAGAAGGAGATAATCGAAGACTGCCTGGTCGGAAAATGTGGATACGTGGGACGAGACGTTTCTTTCTTCGGCCTCGGTCAAGGAGCAATGGTCGCTATGGCTGTGGCGTCCTCTTCGACACAAGAATTTGGAGGTGTGATATCAGTTGGTGGACCTCTGGCAACCATCTCGTCCGATCATGTCACCGCTCCCACTCCGATCCTTGTGTTTGGAGGCTCTTCTAATACAGCGATTACACGGACTGCTCTCCAAAACTTGCGTTCAGCGTTTAAAAACGTGGAATATCACAAATGGGATAGACCCGGTGATGCTATGCCGAGCAGTCGTGAGGAGATGCTGCCCATCATGCGCTTCTTTGCGCGAAAGCTGAAAAGCAGGCAAGGCGTACCCGAGGGGAGTGTTGAGATCGGAGGAAGGAAGCCCAATTAACACGGATGACCGTCTATCTCGAAGGTTAGAGAAGTAGGAAGACACAATTGGCATATGCCACTCCGCAAGCCATCACTCAGGCAGGGAGCTATCACCACCCGCAGCTCGATCCTGCCTCTGGAAACCAAGTTTTGTTATTTCTACTGGTGCGAAATACATCTCCTCATGTATTTCAGATGGCCCCAAGTGATGTCGCCAACCCCACGGGATCTCTTTGAGGCTTTCACTTCCACTTCCATCGCGGCTTCGAAACATGAGACAAGTCATGGCGGAATACCGTCATATTCGCGGGCTTCACATTTTGCCATGTGCTTGTCATCCGCCTGTTAGGGTTCAAAGCTGTTACATGATGCACATGTGTTAGTCATAGATCATCAGACAAATGCTTCAGGATTACAACCCAAGCGGAAAGGTTGAGTACGGAAATCCTGAGCCTGCGACTTGTCCTGCGGCAGCATATTTCCCGCTTTTTAAGCATGATGGAAATTTTTACATCTGAGCTTATTTCCCTGTAGCGGTGGTGGGGCCGGCTTCTATCAACAGTGCGAAGAGCTGGTTTCGTCAAGGGCGGAGATTTAAATACCCGACCAGTTTCTTTTCATCTTGTGCAAGACTAGTAATGGATGGTGCAGTATCTATGTTAAATGGAACCAGGATAAATGGCCTGACTGATAGACGAGGGGAACTGGCCCCTAACATACATGACTAGGAGCTCCCGAATAGGTTCTCATGAGTGGAGACTGCTTGCATCGATGTATGTCGATTGCACTAGTGCGAGAAAACGGCTCGAGGGAGGCCCCGGAGAAAGCAAAACCATGATATTGTCCCGAATAAAGGAAAATGCAATCAAAAGCTTGTGTTGTCCGTGTTTCAGACAATTGGCAACAGTAACATACAGAAATCTTTTCTCTGATTAAAGTGCTCGGTATGAGACACTACCTATCAGAATACCTCCCGTCGTGCGCTTGCACGAATGAAACCGTTTCATAGGCGAATTCATCGCACTACGAGCCGTACTCACAGCGCGTCAGTGTTTGGGAAATACGCGCGCCAGTCGGCACGCTCAATCTCTCAGCTGGCGTCATCTGCAAACGTACCGCCTTATTTAAGAGATATCCCGTTCTGTTAAAGATTATCCATGACTATGCCCCTTCATACACATGTTGCTAGCTTTTGGAGCCTCAAGTCAATATGATAAACGTTCTCCCGTGGGGACCCGTGGGGACTCTCCCACGTTTCACCCCTCTTCCCCATGACGCGGACTGCGTATCCCGTCTTTCAGATGCTATCATTGTGTTATACAAGACTGGGCGATGGCGCTGTTCAAAAGGCTTGCCAATTGTTCACATCTACATAGTCACAAACTCCTACTGTCTTCAAATCATCGTCTTACTCCTCCACAAACCTCGACCCAGTCACTATATTTCACTGCTCTCAAGATCATAAGCTCGTGATGCACTCTCTAATTTCAATACTCATGTCTTTAGCCCTAGTCACCCAATTAGCGCAAGCCCTTCCAAACTTGTGGAAGCCCCGAGATTCCGGTTTCAACGGATTTGATTGTTCGGCCAGCACAGAAACCTACAACATCACGGCTCAGACAGGCCCTTTCGATGGGCCCGCTCGGTCAGTAGCGGGACAGAATTGCGAAGCGCACATGGCTGGCGTAAGTCGTGATATTTGGACTGTTCACAGTCAGTACTGACTTCGAAGGATAGTGCTCAATAAGCGATGGTAAAACATACGCCGTCTCCGTCATGATACTCTCAGGCTTCAACGCAAACCTCAATCTGTGAGTGCAAGTCGAACCTGTCCTTTCCACGAAAACTCTTGCTGAAATATTCGCCAGCGGCCAAGTTGCCCAGATAGGGTTCACGACGCAAGTCGCCATCAGCACCACGAACGCCGAGTCTATAACAACAACAGTCAATTGTGCTGCAAACTGCACATGCGGCCTTCAAGTCGTGCCATCATTCTACCACGTAGAAGGCTTCCAGATAACCAAAACTGGGCAAGCGGGTGGTGGGCCTAAGAACGCTTGCGGTCGAGGGGGTGGGGCTCCTAAATACACGAGTTACGCCGTGAATTTGCCCGTCATTGATCCCACGGCGGCTAAGAACAATCAAGCCGTCGTGGAGTACTCGGCGTGCGTACTCGACGGGACGACGTGCCCAACGGACCCGTCTCTACCGACATGTCCTCCTGCCAATCTCTCGCCTAAACCCTCGAGCTCATGACATTGCAACTTGCGTGGTGGGAGTTTGCCTCTGTCACTTTGACTGCATCTGCAGCATTGGGGTACTTGACGCATGGCTTAGGATTCCTGGCTAGCAGGCTACCGCATCTAACATGATTTAATCAAGTTGTTCACTCCGGCTGGACGCGGAGGTTAATTAAGGAAAACCATGACAAATAGTGGTAATCCAATATTTGAATCTTCGAAATGTATACATTTCTAGTTACAGATTACCCCAACAGTCACAGAGTCTCGAGATATTCGGGTGTTTTCTGCATCTATACATTTCTCATCAAAGACGCGGCGTTCTGATGTACGTGGATATTCTGACGTTTGCCAAACAGTCGCCGGAGTTTCTCATGCTTCCTCGAAAAACCCGACCAATCAGCCACCTCCGATCTAGCCTCAGCAAAGACATCAATTGCCAGCGTTTGGCTCCATGTGTGCTCACTTGCTTCACTAGAATCGCACTAAAATTGCAAATCTAGCATTTCAGAATTTGCACTGATGTGGATAGCAACGAGCGTAACATCGAATAAATCCATCCCTGTTCTCACCGTATCAAGTTTCGATAGTTCAAGAAAGCATACAGCGGGATTCCTCTACATTCTCACCAACCATTTCCAGGCGCAGAAGGATCTCGACAGCCCCAAGACACAAGTCATACTCTCCATCTCCAGCTCATCTCCAAACCACAGCAAACGCCTCGCAGCCAGCACACGCGACCACATCAACACCACACCAATCCCCCAGCGCACAAGTCTCCCAATCTCGATTCCCCTTCCCCAATCTCGATTCTGAATTCTCCCCCTTCGAATTCATTCACGCACATGGCAATCAAATCCTAGCGCATCTAGCGATAACAAAGCCAAACTCTCTGGCCTCGGCAGAAGCGCCACTTGCTCTTGCGCCAGTCGCGAGCCACCCACGCCCAATCATGCAGCGGGATTGGCAATCTAAGTTTGCTCTTCCCGCAGCGAACGCAACGGTTCTTGCCATTAGAATGAGCTTGTTCGAGGTGTCGGAGGAAAAAGGTGGGGGGGGGTTGACAGGGCTGCGTTCGGGGTGTTGAGAGGAAGGATAACGGCGCTTCGACGAGTCGAGGTTTGATAACAGTTCCAGATTGCGTGCATATAACGATGCTCCCTCCCTCGGAATCCCCTTCACGAAACTCCCACTTCGTTTCTTCCAAAGAACCATGCTCCCCACCCTTCCCCTAGCAACCCTGCCTTTCCTCCTCCTCCTCCTCCTTCCCCTAACCCTCTCCCTTCCCCCCCCCTTCCCCAACCCAGCCTTCCCACTTCCCTACAATACAACCACCCTCACCTCCCCCCCCCCACCAGGCCAAAACAACGGCAACTGCGTGCCCCACCTCTCCGACTGGACAATCGCAGGCTGGATCTGGGAAGACTGCTACGCGGCGGTGCAGCAGCTGTACATATCCGACGTGATGGCCAAGAGCGCGACCAAGTATGAGTTTTTGGATCGGGGGAGTGTGCCCAGCCAGGTGGAGCTGCCGAGGATGGTGGTGCCGAGGAGGTGGATTGAAGGTGGGTGTTTCCCTTCTTACTTTTGGGAGGGTGAGAGGGGAGGTTGGATGGGTTTGGCTACAGCAAGCGTTAGGCAGCAGGGGGAGTAGCGGTCAAGGCTAACGGGCAGGGGCAGGGACTTGCACGGTCACGGTTATGACGATGAAGAAGATGTACCTACGTTTCGGGACGAGTGAGCTGCCCGGGATGAGGAGGAGACAGTTCCCTGAGAGCGATTTTGCTGCGTTTCGGACTTTATATGCTGGGGCGAAGATGGTGGAGGATACATGCGATGGGAGGAAGGTGCCGGGGTGGGTGCAGGTTGGTGAGTTTTGATGTCTTTGTTGTTTCTGGTTTGGAGTTTGGGGTGTTTGGGAGGGGAAGGGATGTTGGTGAGGTGGTGATGAGAGGATTGGTGCTGATTGTGAGAGAAGGTGATAAAGACGCTCTTGGTCTGTTTATCTGGGGTACCGGATCGTACATGGATAGAGCTGTTGGGCAGGGTGGGACTCTCCCCAGTGCAATGACGTTGGGTCCTGCGACAATTGGTGCCGGAGGCTGTGGGAATGATGTGAGTTTGAGCTAAGGCGATGGGGGGTTGAAGTGGTAAAGAGCACCCGAGGCGCCTGATGCGAGGGCGACGTGGTGGTGACAGGAATCTTAGGTAGATATACTGGGGCTTTCTGTGCGTTTGATGTGTAATATACTGTACCTCTCCTAGCGACATATATTTCTGCACAGGTACACACGCCTTATGGCGGTCTCCATCAACTGAATCGTTTTGCACATACAGAGGTATACTGTTGTCTATCTTGCGGTGTTAGCCAGCCGTGCTAAGCCAAAACTAGCACCCCTCCAAGTTAGGCGAGGCGCCGGCTTTCTTTATGTTGGAGAATGGCTGGGGCAGTCTCTCCAGCAGCATTAAGCCAAATCAGGTCTAGCGTATCGCAATCCTGGATCACTATCAGCCAGGCTGTATACCGAACAATAAGGGCTATATTTAGGGTATATTAGCTCTACTAAATACCTTATTATTTATAGGGCCTAGATTAATTAGCCGAATATATAAATAAGTCTAGATTTGTTAGGGTGTATAGTAAATGGCAATGTAGAGTATGATAACTAGACGCAGCTGTTACGATAGTGGAGCGCAAGCTAAACGCAATAGATAGGTAATTGCTATCAACCCTATCCTTTAGGAGGATAGAAGAACTAACAGCTATTGTTAAAAGAATAAGGGACCCTCAGGGTAATAAAATAAAGCTTTTGAATAAGGTAGATATAGGGTTACTTTAACAGGCTTAGTACTAACGTAGCTTCTAATTATATACCGGAATATATATAGAATATATACGCAATACCAAGACCTGCGTATAGCCTTATAATATTCTTAAGTAAATAAAGCAATTAAAATTTCTTAAGCTAATAAATTATAAGCCTAGTTAATATTTATATATTTGTATAAGGAAAAAAATATTCAAGTTTTTAATTTATAAATATTATTATTTTATTTACCTTTATATCAAATTATAAAAGTAATATATAAAAAAGTAATTATCTTAAAAGGGATTTTTAATTATTATAATTAGGCTCCCGAAATATAAGTTATTTTTATTAAAAAAGGATCCTAATTAGCTATTAATAAAAATAAAAACAATATTAACGATAATTTATTTTTAATAAATAAAAAGGTTTAAGTTATTATTATTTTAATATATAAATTATATATTAAAGACCTCTTTAATAACGAAAAGGATATTATAAAAATATAAAAATTTTTAGAGAATAAATTTTAAAAAAATAATAATTATATTATATATATAACCGTTCAGTATTTAATTAATATAAATTTTATTATTTTCAAAAATATTAACAAATATATTAATTATTTATATTATTAAAATAATCGCCTAATAATAATAATATAAATTATAAATAAAATAATATTAATTTATTTATTCCTAAAAGGTCTCCCGGATAAAATAGAATTATATTAAATTTAAATTATTCAAATTATAAATAATATTAACAAAAATATTACTTTTAAGGAAATTATTAAAATAGTATTTGCTTATAATAAACGATAAAGCTAAAAAAGCTCCTTGAAAGCTTTAAAAGTAAAGAATTTTAAAAAGTAGGGAAAAACAAAAAATAATAATAATAATAATAATAATAAAGGAAATAATAAAAATATTAAACCGAAATACTTTTATTGTAAAGGATTTTATATAAAGGAAAAATATTATTATTTAAATAGCAATTTCCGTCCTAATTAATAAAAGCTAAAAGATAAGAAATTCCTTCTTAAAGATAATAAAAAGAAAATAAAATAAGTCTTAAAGATATATAATTCTAAAACAATTATTAATTTTAAAAAAATATTAATAATATAATTAATATATAAAATATTTAGAAAATTAGATATTTATTTAGACTTAGGAGCTAATATCTATATTTACTCTAAACAATAGCGTTTTATTTTTTATTATATATATAATTATTTTATTAATAAGATTAACAATATTATTATAATAGTAAAAGGGAAAGATTTTATTATTATAATAATTAATAATAATAAAGAAGTCAAACTAATAAATATATATTATATTTTAAAGAGTTAATATAATATTATTTTAATAGCAAAGCTAATTAAAAAAAAATATATAATATTATTTAAAGGAAAACTTTTTAATATTAAAAATAAAATAAAGAAAATATTATTTTTAGGCCAAAAAACAAATAATAATTATTTTATTCCTTAATCTCCCTTAAAATATTAAAAATATATTAGGAATATTAGAATAAAGGATATTCTAGCCTTATAAAAGCTCTAATATATATATTTTAAATATATTAAAATAACTTTAATAAAAAATATAATAAAAATAATTATTAAAATAAATATTAAATAAAATAATAAGTTTGAAAATATAATATTACCGGAATAGTAATATAAAACTTATATTATAAAAAAATAATTTTATATTTTTAATTACAAATTAATAAAGAATAAATAAATAATACTTTTAAATAAGCAATAATTTATAAATATTATTAAGGATAAAAAGATTACTCTTATAAAAAATAATATAAAATATATTTTAATACTTATTAATAAATATATTAATATAATAATTATTTATTTTCTTCCCTTACAAAAAATAAACTTTATTAATAATTATATTAAAATTTATATTAAAAAGAATAATATTAAGGGATATATTATTAATTATTTATATAAAAATAATATAAAATATTTTATTAATTTATAAATATAAACAATTCTTAGCTAAATTAATATTCAATAGGAATCGATATTATTATATAACCTTTATTAAAACGATATTATTAAATAAAATAATATAATATTATTCGAACAAGTTAGAATAATATTATTTTATTTAAGATTAAATAAAGATTTTTGGAGGGAAACCTTAAATTTTATAATATATATTAAGGAAAAATTTTTTATAATAATATTTAATAGAAAAATATTATATAAAAGATAAATTAAAGAAAAATTAAATATTAATTATATAAAGCTATTCGGATATATTTATTAAATATATAATAAAAATATTTATAAATAGAAACTCAAATTCCGGAATATTAAATATAAATTCTTAAAATTTAATAATAATTCTAATTAATATTAAATATAAGATAAAAAGATTAAAGGATTAAGGCTTTCAATTTATATTATTTTTAATAAAATAATATTAATAAAAACGTATTTATTTAAAATAAGAAGTAGTAAAAAAATTATTCTTAATATTTTTAATAAAATTAATAATATATTAATAAATAAGTAATTTGCAAATATAGAAGTAAATATTTAAAATATTAATATTAATAAGGAAGTTAGCCCTAGCTTTAATATATAAAACGGATTTAAAGAAACTAATATTTAAAACGTTAAGCTTAATAAGATAATTAATCTTAATTTTAATAAATAAAATATTAAATAAATATTAAATATAAAATTAAATAAGGAAATTATAATTTATGTTAATAATATATTATCTTTATATAATAAATAAAAAGTATTAAAAATATAATAAATATTTTTTTAAATTTATTAAAAGTTATTAATATTATTAGAATATTAACCGAAACGGTTTATAAAACCTTATTTATTAATAAATTATTATAATCTTTAAAAAAGAATAAAAAAGGGAGGATTTCCTTTTATATAAATTTCCTAAATAATTAAAAATAAAAATATTATTTTTTTTAAAAATTAATAAAATATTTTTAAAGTTAAATAAAAAATAATAGAAAATAATATTCCAAATAAAATTAAATATAATAAAATTCAAAAAAATATAAAAAAATATAAAAAGTTAAGAAATTATTATTAAAATATAAAATACTCTTAAAAAGATAAATATTATTAATTAAATTAAATATTAAAAACAAAATTATTAAATATAAAATTTAATAAATCGTTAAAGGCTTTAAATAAATAAAAAGAGTAAATTATAATATTATTTTTTTATTAATTATAAAAATATTAAATTAGAAAATATTCTTAGTTTTAAGAATAAAATATAATATAAAAATAATATATTTTAATATCGATATTATTTTCTTAAAAGTAACTCTTAAAAAAAAATATAAATAGAATAGCTTTATAAATATATTAATAATATAAACAATATATATTATTTAGAAAAGGCTTTATATAGCCTTAAATAATTATTTAAAAAATAAGGAAAAATATTAATAGCAAAGTTAAAGAGTTTTGGTTTTAAACAACTTTAAAAAGACAATTTTATCTTTATTAACGATAAAGGAACGATTATAACTATTTATATAAACAATTTATTAATATTTTCGTATATAAAGAAAATAATAAATAAGTTAAAAACTTAATTTAATAAAAAATTTAAATTAAAAAATTTAAAAGCTATTTTTTTTTATTTAAAAATAAAAATTTTAAAAAATCGTAATAATCGTATAATAATTATTATTTAAAAAGGCTATATTATTTAAATATTTAAGCAATTAGGAATAAAAGATTATTATATTATTAAAAATATTATAAATAAAAATATAAAATTAGAATAGTTACCTTTTAAATATATTATTAATAAGAAGTTAAAAAATAATTTTATATTTATTATTAAAGTTTTAAATTAAATAATTAAAATAAATTAATTTAATATTAATTTAATAATATATTATTTAAATAAATATTTTATATAATTAATAAACAATTATTATATAATAATAAAATAAATAATAAAATATTTAATTAATATAATTAAAATCGGAATAATATTTAAATTAAATTATATATATAATAAGACTTTTTAGGCCTATTTTAATTCTTCTTAATATAATAATATTAATAATAATAAATTTATAATAGAATATCTTTTTAAATTAATTAATAAATTAATTAATAAATTAATTAATTAAAAATTTAAATAAGAGTTAATTGTAATTATATTATCAATTAAAGCTGAATATATTATTATATTAAAAATATATAAGGAAATTATATATTTTAAAGATTTACTTTAAGAACTCGGGTATAATAAAAGAAATATAAAAATTATAAAAATAAATTTAAATAATAAATTAATAATTAATTTAACTAAAAACCTTATAATATACCCTAAAATAAAATATATACGATTTTGATATTATAAAATAAAAGAGTTGGTATAAAATAAAGATATAATTATAAATTAAATCTTTACCGAAAAAATAATAGCAAATCTTTTAATAAAGTTAATAATAACAATAAATTTAAAATATATATTTTAACTACTAAAGCTGGCCTAAAAAGGCAAAAAAGGAAATATAAATTTAATAGACTATTTGCTAATAATATTTTAAAAACTATTATAAAATTTAAAAAAGGGTATTAAAAAATAATTAAAGCAGTCTTTCTAATAATATTAAACCAAATTAAGTCTAATATATCGCAATTTTAGATTATTATTAGCCAGGCTATATACCGAATAACAAGGGCTATATTTAGGGCATATCAGCTCTACTAAATATTTTATTATCTATAGGGCCTAGATTGATCAGCCGAGTATATAGATGAGCCTGTATTCCTAGGTAGATAGAGCAATTGAAATCTCCTAAGCCAACACTTTACCTTTACCTTTCCTCCACCCTTGATTTTCACTCTCTTGACTCTCTATAACTGCAAAGGCGACAATAATCCATTCATGGGGACTTTCCTTGAAAATAAACGTCGCCTGACTGCTACAATCGTAGAGACCTTCAATAGAAGATATCATGCTCTTCAATCCGAAGTCTGTACAATGCAATTCCTAACTTTTCCCAGTATCAAATGTACGACCGAAAGGTGACCTCCAACTATTGCTGCTTATAATAACACCTTGACGCATTCAACGGCATTCAACTAAGTGACCTGTGTGGACGACTTCCGTCCAGGCCGCTGGCCTACCACTTTGTGAGACACTTGACTCAAACGTTCCCCAATTTACAATGATCAAAGAAAAAAGAGTGACACTCACACTTGCAGCGAATGTGACTCAATTCTTATCAGCAGTGAACCAATAACTGAATACCAGAAAAGTTTCGAACTTCCACTAGCAACCTTGCTCGAGTTCTCGAGTGGGTCAAGTCTATGCATCTTCTTTCAAACGCTGATCGAGGAGTGTCGCTGGCCACGAGATCATCTTGAAAATAGGCCCAATTCAAGACTTTCCATCCTGTTCGATGACCAAGTCGACTCGTCATACATGCTGAGCGTGGCAACTCTTCCAAGGATACTACCCCTCGTACCAGAAAAACCCGGCCAACTTCGCTCTGCAACCAGCCGATACAGAGAGCTTTTGGCATGGCAATGCCAAATCGTCACGGATCCAGTTATTTTATCCTAGAGGACTTACTCTACGAGGCTAACCAAGTAGATGATCCCGCTGCTATTGATGTTCCTCGAAGGGTCTTCCAGCCATCGATCCTCAACGTCGATATAGTGGCAATGATCAAGGATTGGCAGTCTACCCGTCGGCAAAGCCATCGACATTGCTGGCAGCCGACGCATAGGCCGAAGCGACTGCTACACGTTGGTGGGGGTGAGGTCAGTCATTTGACGTTGCGAGCTTGCCATGAACGTTCTATGCCATGTGTACCAGCATATGCCGCTCTGAGCTACATGTGGGGCGGTGTTCAGCGATTTCAGACCGTGAATGAAAATCTGGGGATCAGAATGACTAGGATAGAATTCGAAGACCTTCCTATAACAATAAGAGATGCCGTGTTAGTATGTAGGGCTGTTGGCTTCCAGTGGCTCTGGGTCGATGTGCTCTGCATTATTAAAGATGATCCGCAAGACAAGCTTGAACAAATCAAAACGATGGGGGAGGTGTTTCGGAACACGGCATTGACCACCTCATTGTACCTGCCACTTCCCTGGGAAGTGATGAAGGGTTCTTGTCTGATACATTTGAGAATGCAAATCTACCCTTCCAGCGCTTCCACTACGCAACCTCTAATGGAAGAGAGGGTTCCGTCTGTCTGATCAAGAAGCAACTTGACGCACCAAATTTTCCGATCGAGACTCGAGGCTGGACTATGCAGGAGCGACTGTTGTCTACTCGTTTGCTGCTCTTTCACCATGGGAGAATCGACTGGATTTGTACGGAGTCCCATCCATTCGCCGGATCCAGCAGCTCGCATAGCGTCAATATGATCGATGAGAGCGTGACAAGAGACAATCGTATGTTTAGCAAATTAGACCTCGGTCCCTCCAATGTCAACACGAATATAAAGGAGTAGATTCGACGCTGGTACACTTTATGCCACAAGTTCAGCGAGCGCAAGTTGTCAGACCCTATGGATCGCTTCCCTGCGCTGTCGGGCCTCGCGAAAGAATTGGTCGGGATATTTCCAGGAATAGGGGATTATGTTGCGGGTCTGTGGATGAAGGACCTAGCACAGCAGCTCCTGTGGAAAATCGGCCCCAATGGAAAATGGAATTGCAGGCTAAATAAGTTCATCGGTCCGTCTTGGTCCTGGGTCTCGATTGAGAGTGCTTTTATGCTTCCGACCACTGCTATATCGCCATGTGATGTTCGTTTGGAAATCCTCGACTACAGCCATTCATTACGTCGCTGGCAGCGACCGATTTGGACCTCTCTCAGCAGCCTCCCTCAAAGTGAGCGCCCGTCTGAAAGCTGCACAGTGGAATATTTCAACCCAGGAAATTGAATCTCCGGATGGACTTTTGTTGGCCGGCAATGCCAAAGCTGTCGCCGATACCATGGAACATTCCCCTCAAGTGCCTCTTGCCGGTGTTTCTGTGCATGTATACTGCCTAGAGATTCAAGATGCTAAATACTGGGCCAGGCACTTCAAGACAGAATGGGGGCCAGCGTTTACGGGACTTTTGCTTTTTGAATGTCCAGACGCTCAGTCGACTTATCGTCGGGTTAGTTTGTTTTCTCTGGCAAAAGTGAACAAAGCCGAGAGTCGCTGTGGAGTCCTCGATTCCGCTATTAAGAACTTGGCATGGTTTGAGTCGAGCCGCAGGTCATTACGATCATCTGAAGTTAACAGCCGAACTTGCCGATGTTGTCGCTGAGCCGTGTTTTTGGTCGAATCTTATGCGGTTGCCCGTGAAACGAAATATTATTTTACACATTTCCGCTTCGTGAAAATTTGATCATCAATCGATAAACCAGAAGAATATTGATGAAATCAACTGGGAGTAAAATGTGTAAAAGTAATCCACATTGACAAAAGAAGGAGCATTCAAGATCTAGGACGACGGTCAAAAATCTATCATGATTGGACAGCAGCAAGAAATGAAAGGCGGCGAAAAAAGCGATTGATCGCTTATACTCCGTACCTGCACAAAGACTACGCAGTAATTATGGGCGTGGGATACCAGGCCCCGACACCCCAACTCAGATACCGTATGTAATCCTCGCGTCAAGGTTGTCTTATTTTCGAGCGAGGTATCTTAGCCAAAGTACACGTAGTGACTCTGGGGGTTTTCGATCTTTTGTCATACAAACATCCTAGACGTCTATCCGTCCCTTCAAAATTCCTCTTATCAGAAGCACTTCTCTCGCATCGACCAGCGGCGAGTTCATTTTGACACAAGATGCTTCATGTGTCGCCACCGATGACTTGGGGGATTCCGTCCGTAGAGCCACAAGGGATTGAGGGCGAGGACGAAGGGGTACAGCGGCCTCTTGAAGCGCACTGGGTAGCGTTTCACTTGCGAGGTTCGCAATTTTCTTCTTCGTTCGACAAATGTGAGGGTCGTGGAGAGGGAGAGTGGGGTACCTGTTTGCTGGGAAGAGGCGTGTGGGGTCTCGAATGAGATATTGTTGAGCACGGAGGATATGTGTAAGATGGTTGGTACACGAGTATGCCCAAATTGCTTAGTATTGGAATATCAAGTCGCAACATCATCCCCCTCGTTTTTCCCGCTTTCGAGAACACTATCTTCTCACATATTCACTAGTCCTGCGCTTTCCGCAGTGTTTGTAGTCCTATTAGCCTTCTTCTTTTGTCTGTTACTCGTCCTCTTCGCCTCCTCAAACACAACCTGATCAGGCCACATCTCCCTCGCCTTCCTCTCGTCCTCCTCACTCCAATTCCTTGGCAGAGTCGCGAAGACCAGATATGACGTATGGGTCTTCAATTCCGGCTCAGCCTTCGTGATCAACCTGCCCTCCTTATACAACTTCCTCCCCTCCTGTGCATCCCTGATGTTCTTCAATCGCTGTTGTTTCGAAGTCTGAGCCCCATTGCCCTGAGTGTTTTCATGGAAACCCTTCGTCCTCCCTTCAATCTCTCGAAGCCTAGTCAAAGCCTCGTCGACGGTGGACGGCGAATCGTTCACCCCCCTCAAACCCTCCTCCTGCAACCCCACCCTTTCACGCCGCACTTCAATCCTCTTCGCAGCGATCTCCACCATTTCTATCTCCAGCCAGCCGAGCGTACGCATCGTGTTGATCGTGCGCTGGACTTGTTCTATGCAAGGCGAGAAAGTGCAGAGGTGGACCGCGGCTTCGGGATTTAAAATCGAGTCGTTGGAGCGAGTGAGGTGTTTGAGGGCTATCCATGGGGCGGGAAGGTCAAGGAAGATTGCTGTGGCTTTTACGGTTGATGGAGGCGTGAGAGGGGGTACGAAGCCGTCCTGGTATACGTCTTGATGGGTTAGTTGAACGAATGGGGAAAGGCCGTGGGAAGAGAGCTCTTGAATAAGTTTTGCAGCGCGAGGGGCGTGAAACTCGAAGCTGAAAACTTTGCCTTCGGGTTCCAGAGAGTGTGCGCATTCTTCAGGCAGTGGCTCGTTGTGAGTAGGGTGGCTATTGAAGACAGCTCTAGCGGAGGCGTGTGTGAAGGAGCCGCTACCCGCACCGGCTTCGATGAGTCGTGTGCCGGGTCGTACACGCAGGCGGTGTAGGACGTAGCTGTAGTCTGGTATATATACAACTTGGGTTCTGTGGGGAAGGGACGAAGTCCAGATTTCAGGGGTAGGTGGTAGGACATGTACAAATCCAGTGGCTGCTTCGACTGCCGCTTTTTGGCTTGGTTGATCTTTTCGAATATCTTTGGTGGATGTCTCAGCAGCGTGCTCCCCATTGCCTTCGAGCTGAGATCGTTTACGCTTCTTGCTTGCGCTTTCCCAACCTTTGCGACCTCTTGTCCCGGTGTCGACAGCAGAAGCACGGACTTGTGAGCCCCATGGTACGTTGATCAAGGTACTGTGGGGGAAGGAGCCGAAGCGAGTGTTTGTGACTTTGCCTTCGCTGTAGCCTTCGTGTTCGTCATCTTGCGATTTGAGTACTGTAGGGACGAGTAGATCGCGCTTGAGGTGTAGTATAGCTAGTCGGTCGACCTGGGTCGAGGGACCGGGTTGCAGGAATGGCGAAAATTGCTGTGGCTCGGCGGCGCTGGCCATTCTCTCTACATTCACGGGGCATTCGTACTCTCCCGGTCAAGTTGATATTCTACCGCATGTCAAGTTTGGATTGGAAAGGCAGAGAGGCTGCTTCCGCTTTTCAAAGTTCAATATTGATGCATTTATCGCGTTCATTGTATTCGGAGTTGCGGACATGCCAAGATTTCGCCAGCGCCGGGTAACTCTGGGGCTTTACGGAGGCTCAGAGGGCACCTCAGGGGATTGAGGCACCATATACTCTGTACTAGAGCTCAATTACAAGCACGTACAGGTGCGCAGCTGTCGTATGTAAGGTGAGCTTTGCAAAGAACTCCATGTTTCGGTCGTCTGCCACCTATATGGATAAAAATACGACGAAGCACGGCGGAAACCTGTTAGGAATTGAAAGTAGCCTGAGGCTGATATTCAAATTCTTAGCCTGACGTAAGGTATCTGTACGTGAACAGAGAGCATATCCATGCAATGACCAGCTAGCAAAAAGACTGTGTCCCCGACTGGAAAAGTCATGCTGTAAGTGGCCAGTGCAGTCGTCCCTGCATGCATATCACGTTGTCAGAGCACGTAGAGTATACTTCTCCACAGCTTATGCCAAATTGCTCCTTCTAGCAACAATCTCTTCGGAATGTTGATCCAACCCAAAGTCCTGTCGAGTCGAGAAAGTGCACTGTCCTCCCCAATGTTGACAACGTAATGGGTGGTGCAGGATGTTTGTGGAAAGGGAGTCGTATAAAAATCATCAAATTGATGAGTGATGAGGCATTGCCGCCTGTTATACATCATTCCATTAGGGGCTCCCTAACAGAGCCTTATAAACGACATTGCTAAAAATCACACCATTGGAAAGTCGAGAACATTGCTCCAAATAAGCCATAGGTAATGGGTATTTACCAACTATGTATGCAGGCTGACTCTTTTTCACAGTCTTCATATGAATTAGTTTGGTTAGCTGCCCCACCTTTCATGGATAATCTCCAGCTGTAATGTCCCCCAACACTCAGCAGCAGCGAGTCCCCGACACAGAAGACTTTAAGTCAACAATGGTCGACCTTGCTCAAGATGGAGACGCAACAATGAATCAGCAATTCGGTGCCGAAAGGCAAATTATGGACCACGTAAGTGACGTTGGCCAGGAAATCATGGAAACTTTGCAAGGGAGCACAAGCGATATGCTTGCGGAGCTCAAGGTGAGCATCTCTACTAGATGTCACAGCGAAATGTGCTGATTGATCAAGGTTGTGATCAACAACGCTCGTGATAGGCCACAAAGCATTTCATTGCCAGTCCACTCACATTCTAATGGTGGTAGACCACTGCCTCATCCACTACCTGGCAATGACCCTGAAAGTCTTCGATTGAAGGTGGAAAATGAAACACTCAAGGACTCGGTGGAAGTTTCGGAAGCCAAATGGCGCAGCCTCGACGAAGCACAAGGACAGGGAAAGCGGATTAGAGAACTCAACAGCGCTTTACACAACAGCCGCATGGAATTTAAGCGTTTAAATACCATCATCACGAAAGGCTACGTACCAAGTACGAATCCCTCTGACGAGCAATTCCGAGTCGAATTCTGCGACATCAGGGGCACCATCCTCAAGATTGCACGAGACCAGTACCAAGCCACGAGTATGTCGTTGCATAGTACTCGTAAAGAAACAACAACACTGGTGCAGAGACAGCAACGATGGCTGAGTCGTTAGAGCCGAGATCGGGCTGAGCTTCGCAACTACCGTGTGCAAGGTGCGATGTTCGATATCATAATGCTCAACTGTTTTCGAAACCTGTGTTTGGTATGGATCGGGAATTGGACAAGTTGCTGAGCAAGTTCGAGGACAGTATGTAGGCTTGTGGCAATAGTGAGTCACACTGGTCTCGGCAGACCAGTATTCATAATACTGAACGGCGCACGTTCAGTGCCCAAAGCAGACTTTGTGGAGTGGCGTAAAAGAATCGTGACCGCTGCGAGATCTCTCCCGTACAGATCCAACGAGATGCTAACAGAACAGCAAGGAAGATCGAGGATACCCTGGAGCCGGCGCTTACTCAAAGTCAGCGGCAGTCGGCTCGTGCTAAGGCAGAGCAATTGACAAGAGAATGGAATTGCTGGCTCTCTGCAACAAGGCTTTGCTATCGATAGCCTTGAGATCGAGCAAAGCAATGTTCAGGGTCGTGATCCCAGGTTTCGGGACTGAGGTTCCAGAGGAGTCTGTTGGATTATATAATTGAATAAGTAATTGTAGGAAATGGTCACATTTTTAGAATCTTATTCTCAACAGAGTCAGAAATAGAATCAGTCGCCATGTAGGCAAGACACGTTGCGACCTACCCAAAGTCGCCTTCGCGGTCTTTGGAGTCTCGAGAAGAGAACATTAATGCCTGGAGGTAGCGAGGAGATTGTGAGACTGGAGATGGCCCAAGTTGTGGGCTTTCCTGACGACAGCTAATGAAAGACGATCGATCATGAGGACGGTCCACTCGGTCATAATGCTGGTTGCACAGACAGATTGATCTGACTTGAGTGGTACTTACTATAACACATTAATGCCCTTTGAGATCATCATGAATCGCGAAGCGTTGACAAAGTTGCAGTACTTCCACATGGGTTTTTAGTTACAGAGACATCTACTAGTAGTGTATTGCTAGAAGAAAACCATAAGCTAGCCTTGTATCAATACAACGCCTATTGCCCTGTCATTTGAGCCTCAAACAGCACACTACTCCATTAACTCATTGAATGTTCGTCCCCACCGTGAATCATCCACAGACTTGTTGCTCTGGCAGCCGGAATTTCCAATGCATCATTCTCTACAAGCGATCAAGGAGATTTTCCCGAGTATTGTATCCGAATTCACAGCATAACACCAACCTGGCAAGAGCAATGGCAACGACCACTCGGCAACAGCCTCCCTGGCAGCCTCCTCCTCAACCTGCCACCGATGCCGGAATACCTCCACTCAAAATATGGAACTCCCTCACTCGGTCAAAGACGCAGTTTGTGCCACTAGACTGGAAAAACAGAAAAGTTACCTGGTACGCATGTGGGCCCACTGTATATGACGATGCGTACGTGTGAACTTGCATCCTGCCAGGACTGTATCTGATCTGCGGGCTTTAGACATCTTGGTCATGCCCGAAACTACGTGTCTACAGATATAATACGTGCGTCGTTCGGCTGGTCCACTGGCTCTGGATGAAGTGGACCCGTGTTTTCTGAGACTGTTCTAGGAAGAATTCTGCGAGACTATTTCAGATTCCACGTCCAATTTGTTATGAACATTACAGATGTTGACGACAAGGTGGGTGTCCATTTGAATGTTCGGCGCCTGCCCAAGAAGGATCTCGATGGCTGACAAGATGCTCGTCTAGATTATTGTCCGAGGTCGCCAACAACATCTTTTAGAAGAGTTTAAGCGGCACGGACTGGAAATCGAGGAGAATCAGATCGTGGCAAGACTTGCGGCGCTCGAGGCATACATTGCGAAACATCTCCCCAAGATGCCAAAAGAAACGCCTCCACAGGAAGTCCCAGCGGAAGCTCGGAAGCAATATGGGGCAGTTTTGAGTGGAGGTCCGCTGGAACAGGGTGTGCCTGGGGACAAAGAAGCCAAGATCAAAATGCATATCAAGACAGTGTCAGCAGCATCGGATGCGATTGTTGCATTGTCGCAGCTCGAGGAAGTAACGTCTGGGAACCAGGCAGGCCTCGATGATATCTTGGGACCATGGCTGGATGGGCGCCTGGGGTCTTCTATTGACGGCAAGGATCATTCAATATTCACCAAGCTCACCAAGAAATACGAAAACAGATTCATGGAGGACATTCGAGCCTTGAACTGCTTGGACCCTGACGAAGTGACCCGGGTTACAGAATATGGTCCGCAGATCGTAGAATTTGTGGGAAAAATCCAGAAGAACCACTTCGCTTACGAGTCGGAAAGCAGTGTCTACTTTGATATTGCGGCATTCGAAGAGGGTAGCAACAATTACGCGCGACTGGAACCTTGGAACCGTAACGACACAGCATTGCAAGCTGATGCTGAAGGTGCCTTGACCAAAAACCCTGCGTCGAACAAGAGGTCCGCTGCAGACTTTGCTCTATGGAAAGCGTCCAAGCCTGGTGAGCCAAGCTGGCCTAGTCCATGGGGTGAGGGTAGACCTGGATGGCACATAGAGTGCTCAGCGATGGCTTCGGACAAGCTGGGCCGACAAATCGATATCCATTCAGGCGGTATCGACTTGGCATTCCCACATCACGATAACGAGCTTGCCCAGAGCGAGGCATACTGGCTGGAAGGAAATCATCAACATCAACATCAGTGGGTCAACTACTTTATGCACATAGGTCATCTCTCAATAGCAGGGTCAAAAATGTCCAAATCGCTCAAGAACTTCACCACCATTCGTGATGCATTAGGCCGTGGCGATTGGACTCCTCGAGGACTGAGGATTGTGTTCTTACTCGGAGGATGGAAAGAAGGCATCGAGATCACGGATGATTTGGTCAAAGCTGGTGCCTCCTGGGAGGAAAAGCTGAATGTAAGCCCCTGTGATCACAAATACCCACGAATACCTCCCCGACTCAACTGATACCTCGTAGAATTTTTTTATTAGAGCCAACGACAACATCCAAACTTCATCACAAATCAATTCTGCTTCCTCGAGGCTCCAGGGAATTCTGGAGACGGCGAAATCGAGCATGTCCACCGCGCTCTGTGACTCCTTCAACACTCCCGCGGCGATGGGCATAATCTCGGAGCTGATCTCGTCTTATAATTCTGCGGAGAAGGATCAAGCCACTCGCGCTGTCACATTGAGCATTGCTAAGTGGATTACGTCTACGGTCAACATTTTTGGTCTCAATGGCAATGCTGGACCTGAGGATGAATCGATTGGCTGGTCCGGACTGGACATACCCGAGGAGGCTCGAAAGACCCTATCAAGTTTGTCGGCTATTCGTGATAGCCTACGACGGCAAGCGCGCTCTTCGAAAGGGGTGAATGGGAGGGAGCTTGATACTATCCTTGGTAGCGATGCGACGACTTCAAAAGCGCATCAGACCCAGACTCGCTCTTTCGAAGATGTACTACACAAGTTTACAAACGACGCAAAGTCTCTCGCACAGTCAGACACTCTTTCAAAAGATGTCCTCCAGCTTTGCGATCGGGTCCGTGATGTCGACTTATGGAATCGAGGCATCTACCTCGAAGATCGAGATGGCGATCAACCTGCTCTCATCAGACCTGTTACCAAAGAGCTGCTTGCAGCAAAAGAAGCAAAAGAAGAAAGGGAGCAGCAGAAGCAGAAAGCAAAGGCAGCGCGAGAGAGAGAGGCTGCGTCGAAGGCAGACAAAGGGCGCTTGAGTCATCTGGAGATGTACAAGATGGATGAGTTTGGCGAATGGGATGAGGAAGGCCTGCCAACGAAAGACAAGGAAGGCGAGGAAATCACGAAGAGTAGGGGAAAGAAGTTGAGGAAAGATTGGGAGAGGCAGAAGAAGCTGCATGAGGCATGGGCGAAGTCGAACGGAGTGTGAATAGATACCCTTTATGTAAAATATAAAAGCCTTGCCGACCAATCTGTAATTTTTAGTCATCGTGAGAAGATGTGATCTGGTATAGATCAGGTATTGAATTTGCAGCCACGGAGTATTGCATATCATCGGCCACCTTACGATCGGTCATCAATACCAGATCATGTAACTTAAACATACAAAGGCACAAAGGCAACCAACATCCTGGCTCCGATTGAACACCACACTCCTGTGATGCCAGTCTGGTCTAGACTGACACTCCTAGTCGCCTTTCCTTTCAATATGGCACCTTGACCTCAAACAATAAACACAAAGCAAATCTGGTCCGTTCTTCCTTGCACATCAGTCTGATCCACCATGGCTTCTGCCCCCAGTGTTGTTATGTTCGTCAGCTGCTGGACCGTACGCCTTCTTGCCTACGTCTTCTTCAGATGGGTAGCTACATCGTGTCCTTCGAGGAACACTGTTTTGACTGACATATCTGGTCTTAGATCCCTCTACAATTAATTCCACCCTTCATCTACACGGCTGCCTTTGTATATATCACCACCTTCATCATAACGTACCAGGCGCCCCAGGGCGAGCAAGCGGTGGACGTCCATACATCCAGGAAAACACAGCAGAATGGGACTCACCCAGCGGAGGACACAAGGTCGTACAGCCAGCGAAGAGATCCTACGCAAGAAAAAGGCCTACAGACATTTCAGAACGTGGTCTTGGGGCTGCCGAATCAGGCGTCTCTTCTATGGAGTCTCGTCGCTGTCTTGACCAACACTGTCTTGGTGCTAGGAGTCGTGGATGCTGTCTACCGTGGACCCGTGCTGCACCAGAGTCACGAACTCTCATTCACCAGAGTAGGCTACGTATCCGACACCAGTGCAAAGCTTTTGCTTCGGGAGCCAGACGCCTCGCAGCTGCCTATCTACATTTCCTACCGCGCGACATCTGGCTTGGGCCTGGATGATTCATGGAAGGCGGCCGAGACAGTACATTTATTGTCCAATGAGACGGACTACACCCAGACAATTACAATCAATCGTCTCCGTCCATCGTCACAATATCAGTATGCGGTATCGAGCAATCATAGTGGCCATTTCACAACAGCCCCTCCAGCCCGGAAGACCGCCCGGGGCAGTGACAAATTCACTTTCCTCACATCCAGCTGCCTCAAACCTCGATTTCCGTACAATCCGTTTTCGCATCCGTTATCAATCCCAGGTCTTCAACATCTAGCGAAATGGATACCAGACCTTCACGCATCCTTCATGCTATTCCTGGGCGATTTCATCTACATAGACGTCCCCCACAGATTTGGTACAGACGCCGAAACCTACCGCCGAGAATACCGTCAAGTATACTCATCACCAGAATGGCCATCAGTCTCTGAATCCCTCCCCTGGCTTCACGTAATCGACGACCACGAAATCGCCAATGACTGGGACAAAGGCACCACACCACCCTACCCTTCAGCCATCGATCCATGGCAGATCTACCACGGCTCTATCAATCCACCTCCAACCCACCCAAACGCATCCTACTACCAATTTACCCAAGGCCCAGCATCTTTCTTCATGCTCGACACACGGCGGTATCGGTCCCCAGAAAAATCCCACAACGCAACCTCACCCCTCAAAACAATGCTCGGCCCCACGCAACTCTCATCCCTCCTCTCCTTCCTAGCCCGCAACGAACCGGCAGGAGTCAAATGGAAATTCGTCATCTCCTCCGTCCCCTTCACACGCAACTGGCGCGTAAACGCCGACGACACCTGGGCGGGCTACCTCCACGAGCGACGCACAATCCTCGAAGCAATTTGGGACGTCGGCCTGAGCGGCAGCGGTATCGGCATCGTAGTGCTTAGTGGCGATCGGCACGAATTCGCTGCCACCGCCTTTCCTCCCCCGAAAGACTCGAAATGGCCGCTGAGCGCTACTGTGCACGAATTCAGTACGAGCCCGTTGAGTATGTTCTACCTGCCTCTACGATCGTATTGGGAGGTGGAGGGGGAGGCTGAGCAGGAGGTTTGCATTAAGTATTTGCCGGATGGGAATAGTAAGTTTGGAGCTGTGGAGTTAGAGGAGGTGAGGGGCGGGGAGCAGGGGCTTTTGCGGTTCAGGTTGTTTGTTGATGGGGAAGAGGTTTGGGGGTATGTGGTCATGACGCCGCCAGCTGTGGGGGGTGGGGAAAGGGGGAAGGATGCGATTTGGGGATGACGGGGGAAAAGGCTGGGTTCAAGATGTGGCATCTGGTGGAGGCTTCGATTCTCGTGCGTAGTTTTAGATACCCCCATTCTTGAATAATACCCTCACCTCTGTCGCTCGCGGCTCACGTCTCCGCTTGCTCTGATATCTTTCCACGCCCTACTCGATTTGGGAACACGATCACCATGAACCAATGCCACCAATAAAACCATCACAACGCCCTTCCCGCTGCCTCTTTCTAAGTAAGCGAACCTTACCATCGTCCTGTCAGATCTGAGTCTGACACACCATTCGACGACACATGGACGACTCACAGTTCTCCACCCTCAAATCAACGCCTTCATCTCCAAGGCCCGAGAAGCTACCACCCCCCCGCAGCCGATAGGGGATAGACAGCAATGGGACCATCGTGTGAAAAACAAGGGTGAAAACATCAATTTAGTGCGAGGTAGGGTGGCGAGGGAGGGACCTTACAGATAAGGGCTCCGGCAGAGAACCTGCGGAGCTATAGAGTTTTGGGGACATCGAAGTGACAGGGATAGAATAACACTGGGATCCTGACGGGAGTGGAAGAGGAAGAGCTCGAGAAATGGCTTTGGGAACGGGATATGTGGGGGATGCGAGATGGTGGAAGAAGGGTCTCTGCCAGACACATTGTGATAACAGATCATTAAGGACTGGAAGACTATTAGAAGTACAACGTTCCAGTAAATCGTAGAGGCATAGCTCATTTTTCACATCCAGCAATACGTAGCTTTCATGACACAAGTTGTGGATGACCAGCTTCCTCCGAGCCAATACCTTTAACACCGTCAGATTCTCTTGCTAAACACAGGCTGCTGTTGACTCCATGAGTAGAACTTCAGACTCTTTGGACGACGTTGATCATATACCTTGATAGCTAAACCACGTCGAAAAGCCACGGCTAAAACCCATCATCGAACGCCGCTTCGGCATCCTCAACTTCTTCATCCGTGAGCCCATCCCTTCGAAAAGAGAAATAAGCACAAGACCCGGTCGCACAAGTCCAGAACCCCCGACCGGGACAAGTAGAATATCTCCCAGTCCGTTCTTGCCGACTCGCAACCGCGCAGTCACAATCGGGGTTGCCCGGACGAACCCCTCGGTCGTCGTCCCAAGTGATCCAACCTCTTTCGTGATCGGTCTTGGACACCGTGCGGTTTCGGTCGTTCTTGCACCTGATGCAGATGTAGTAGGGTCGGTTGGCATTTCCGTTTGGGTTGTTTGCTGAGGCTTTGTTTCTGAATTTGGGTTCATAATTGCATCGAGGGCATAGAGGTTTTTCTTGCATTGGGAAAGTAGGCTGCGAGGTGGTGGCCCTTGCCTCCGGTTCCCCCTCCTGGATGGAAAGGGACTGGAGCATGTTCGATAGTTCGGACGACATTGTATCTTACCGACAGAGAAGATGGATATTGAGGAGGCTGACTTGGCCTCAAGCCCAGGCAGAAGTTAGAAGAAGAGAAGCCTAAGGAAAAGCAGAACAAGGAGGCTGTCAGCAGAGGTGAACTCTGTGACGAAGCGCCAGCGGAGGAGGAGGTCCTCCTTCTCTTATACCACCGTGCTGGTGGCAACCCCTCGCGGGGTTCCACCAATAGCGCCCGGGTCAGCTGGGTCAGCTGGTTCCACAGCCTGGAACCACTCCGTTTGTCGTGGCTTCCACCGGGCCAATAAGGGCGCGGGAACCCGGCTTAATCAGCCAGGGTCTCCCTTTTACAGGTGGTGAGTGGTAGCCTCGTTATATAGATACACCCCTCGGCTGCGGACTCGTTTGTTTCCTTGGCACGCTCGAGCACTAGACCCTTTTCCCACCTCTTAGCGAAGGAGGTGCAACTGCGCGCGTTCTGTAGCTATCTGGAACGTTTTGTATCGTTTCAAAATGGGGCTATGGGGGACCTGAAAAGGCTGCCTGATCAGGGCCTTTGCCCTTTCCCTGCATGTGTATATATAGCTTGAGCGGCTATTTGGGACTGAAGACGCAATACGTCACCGACTACCTGGGGACTGAGCACAGCATTCCATGTCGTACCTATCATCTTACAACTTATCGGTATTCACCATACTGGTCGTGGAAGTCCCTAAAACTTGGAAGTAAAGGACCCGTTTAATAGAACTTCTCATTCGGCCAAGGCTTCCGAGGGCATACAGAAATTACAGAGCGGGACATTATCGACTGCAAGGGAAAAAAGGGGAACAAATTCTTTGCATAATGGAAAATAGCGAGTGGATCGAGAATATCATACTATATTAAATAGTAGAAGTGCTGTACCTTTAGTATAGCATAGTACCCTTGTTAATGAATGCCTGAAGCTTTCCGCCTGTATGTAGCGATTCAGGACATTTTACATGACCTTTTCAGATATCAGGTTCCCTTTGAGCCAGGATGTTCTGGCTCATCCTGCGTTCTCAATATCAAGACCTGGTCTTCGAATGCTCCTCTATTGCGACGTTGAGCTGGAGAGCTCACGCACGGAAACACCTTCTCCATCCATCCCAGCACAATCTTGTTATACTTGCTATAAGTCTGACCATCAAGGGTGGCATTAGACGTATGCGATGCTTCGATTGTCGCTCGGAGAGAAGTCCGCACGTAGACCAGTCGTGCATAGAGTAGCTATCTTGATCTCTGTCAGCTGTAAATATAAGCCCAAATACAGCACTCTAAGTGCGTGCGCATTTTTAGTGGATTTGTGGTGCAGATTACATCCAACAATCTCTCTTCAATTGGATTGGCGAGAATGCCTGCAGACAGGGGAAAGCCTCTTCGATAGTATGGATATTCGTTGTTGTTACATCTTCTCTGCTCTCCGAGATTCGTCGAGTCCGATCGAAGGACGTGAGCTGGATATCATCACCGTTGGAGAAGGCCAGGCGGCCAGCAAAACCATCAGATTCAGGGTCTCGGGATACTATGAGTGATCGAGCTAAACGATGTTTCCGGTCTTCAGTACCCTTTTCGCAGGTGATGAACGACCAATTTGGGCTTTTGACGCAGTAGGTCTGCCTTTCTATTGCAGAAAACAATACGTTACATGAAAAGAAAGAAGAAGAGAGAGGGGAAATTCGAAGGAAATGCTTTGGCTAGTAGTAGCCGGGCGTTGGGCTCACAAAGTGTCTCAGTGTAATATTACACGGAACAAATGTAAGAAATAAGGTTATAAAATGCAAAGATAGGTAATCTAAACTTTCTAATACCACTATTTTGCAAAATGATGTTGATACGGTATTCTAGGCGCACCTAAAGTACGCACGATAGTAATATCCATTTCTTCTCAGCCTCCAAGAGTTGATAGATTGACTCTTCTACCAGACACAATGTGTGTTATCCTCGCCCTCATTGCCTGACATACTCCACAATATGGCCCATCTCCAAACGACATGCTCTGGATCTCCTTTCGTCGTTCCACTCGGGCGCGCATCCTTCGAGCACTATCCCTTCTCCTCCTCCTCCTTGGCCTAATCGATCTGTTGTCCCTCGTCTTCTACAGACATCAGCAATTCGCCTCGAGGCCAATCACGCCTCCCGATGTGCGCAGCCAGCGCGTCTTTATTGCCAGCATCCATTGGAACAATGAGCAAGTCCTCCGAAGCAATTGGAATGATGCGGTTATATATCTGGCAAAGTATTTTGGACCAAATACATACATCTCGATATACGAGAGCGGGAGCTGGGATGATACGAAAGGGGCTCTGAGACTACTAGAAGATCAATTGGCGGCGCACGACGTGCCGAAGACGATAATTCTGAATGAAACCACCCATGCGGATGAGATGCGTGAACCCCAGGCGACGGGATGGATCGACACACCCAGAGCAAAAGGAAACACAGAGCTACGGCGTATACCGTATCTATCTCGGCTGCGAAATCTGTCCTTGAAGCCGCTTCGTGAGCTTGCGGCGAAGGGGACGACTTTCGACAAAGTCCTGTTCTTGAACGATGTTGTCTTTTCAGTACTTCCCACTTCATGCACTACCACGATCTAGCTGACGTACCTAGGTTGATGACGTAGCTAATCTGATTGCTACTAGAGATGGCGATTACGCTGCTGCTTGCTCCATGGATTTCAAAAGGCCTCCCGAGTATTACGACACGTTTGCACTACGGGACAGCAGCGGACACGAAGCAGTCATGTCAAGCTTTCCATACTTTCGGTCCGGTGCCTCGCGTCGTGCCATCATGAGAGGAGAGCCGGTTCCTGTCCAAAGCTGCTGGAACGGCATCGTGGTTTTCGATGCAAAACCATTCTATGATTCCGTCCAACTTGAGTTTCGTGGAATATCGGACTCCCTTGCTGCTTTCCATTTGGAAGGCTCGGAGTGTTGCCTCATACATGCGGACAATCCATTGACACAGACACGTGGCGTATGGTTGAATCCTAATGTTCGTGTTGGCTACAGCGCCGAAGCTTATTCGGAGGTTCACCAAGGGTCTATTTGGCCTTCAGCGATAGTGGGCTTAGTTGGAATCTGGATTAACCGCTTCTGGCGTTGGACTACTACGACCCACTTGAAGTCCTCGACGGTCAATAGCAGATTGAGGCAATGGAAAGCAGGTGACGCCGGTCGCTCGGAGCCTGGCACGCATTGCCTCATTAACGAAATGCAGGTTCTGATTGAGAATGGATGGGCGCATGTGTGAACTGATGCAAAAGACATTGCCCGGACTTCATTTACAGGCTACTCTCGTCTTTTGTTGATGATACTCTACAAGTTCACTCAAACGTCGATACGGCTCCATGGAACAACAGAAGTTTTCCTGTCCCTATTCTGGCCATTATCTTGGTCTCCAAGCTCTGCATACTGGTGATAATCACCTGAAACACCAAGCTATTTCCACCGAATGATTGGGAAACCGACAAGCCGGCCTTGATCATGGTATTGGTGAAGGTCGCCTGCACGACCATGGCCAATATTGGCTGCAAGAGACTCGGATCAGTATTCATCGAACCAGGGATGTGTGTGTCGGTCTCCTGGATTACAAGACTTAATAAGAAGGTTCCATGCTATAATCGATCTCGTGGTTCAGTAAAAGGTTGTTCGAAGAACGTCCACTAGGAACGTTTTGGATCAGCATCTATATCTGAAGGCACACTGGCGAGATTCGGAACGTTCTTTGAAAGTACCCAAGACTCGATCCAGCTCTAGATTGACGTCTCTAACTGCTAAGAAGGACGTGGACTCCGAAAGATGACCGCCAACAGAGTGCATTGCTCGGTATCGGATTTACTGACCAGACCAGTGACAGCAGCACCTAATGCTAACGGTGCATCTATCGCCTCATGCCACATCGTAAATTGCTGCGACAATGCTACCAACCACAGTCTCGTTCCGGAGGAGTCCCGAGGGTAACGCTACTCCCAATATTTCAAGACGCATAACCCGCCTCCGCGTTCTGCGCCAATACCAGCAGAGTATGATCCTACAGCCGCCACTCCGCCGTCAACAGCGGGTCACCACAATATGGTGGATTCAGTGCCGTGCACCCATGCGGTATCGCCATGAAACAATTTGACCTATTGTGTGAGGAAGCTGTCCATTCAGAATATCCTAGTAATTGTGGGTAACGATTGAAGTTGTCGGTATTGAGTTTCTGTCGGTGCTGCGGTTTGGGGTGCGAGTTCCGGATGCTGGATCCTCTCCCACGACGTAAGCCTTTAGCCCACGGCTTCCTAGGCTGGCGTCTCTTCCGCTACTTTTTCCTGGTGCATTGGGATCAAGATTCCCGCGCGGTATGAGATTTCTGGCTTTGGTTGAAGGAGGATGTGGCTCTGCCGAGGCGAGGGTAAAATTGCGGAGAGGGATGGTGGAGAGGAGACGGATCGTTGACTGATTCCTTGATGAGATATCGCTGGGCAAAGCTGCAGCGACAAGGAGTGCTCGAGACATTTCATACTGGGATTGAGAACATGCTCGGAGACTTCCCAATGCGATCTTCTTCCAAAGACGGTCCTTGTCTTGAGAGATGTATTGAGTGTATAGGATGTTTCAAGATGCCTTGTAGAACACAAAAATTAGATCTATAGAATGCGCATGGAAGCCCCACGCAAGCAGAAGTTTTTGATGGCCGTGCGATCATACGATAGACTCTCTGCTGTGTTACATTTCTTGTAGGTGCCATCTACAGTGCATATGAATTATCGCATCGAACTATTAAAAGGTAGTGAAAATGCAGTAGACCGAAAACCCTTTACCCAATATCCGGAATAAATCCGGCTGACTAAGCTTCCACGTTTCCAATGGTGCAGATTGCCTCAGTTACTCAGACTCTATATACTAATACCCTTCGGGGTTAGCCGCTGCTAACTACGTACGCAATAATTATAAAGTCTGAACTTAAGAATATATAATTTTCTTAAATATAATTTAACTTTAATAATAAATTCTTAAATTTTTTTATTTAATTTTTTTAACTCCAAAATTTATCTTTTATAAGATTATAATAATAATAATATTATATTATTTTAATATAATAATAATTTAATTTATATAATAAAATATATATTTTTATTTAATAAGCTTAGAATCTCGAAATTCTTATTAAAAAAAAAGTTAAAATAATTTTAAAAAAATTTTTATTAATAAAATTTAAAATTTAACCTTTCTTTAATAATAATAAGAATATTAAAAAGCTTTATTATATCTTTCAATATTTACTTTAATATAGAAAATTCTTTAATAAAGAAAAATATATAATAATATATATTTAATATTAAAATTTTAAAATAAAAGTAAAAATTTATAAAAAGAATTATTCAGGATATAAAAATTTAATTTTTCTTTTATATTTAAATAATTTTTTTTTAATTTAATAAAATTAATTAATTAAGATTTTATTTAAATATACTCGAGAAGAAGAATAATTTTTATATAAAAAATATATAAATATTATATAATAAATATAGAAATATTAAAATAAAAATAAAAAAATAAAAAAGGGAAAACTTAGACTCCTAAATATAAAATTTTAACTTTTCTTTTATATTAAAATAATTTTTTTTTGGCTTAATAAAATTAGTTAATTAAAACGCTATTTAAATACGCTTGAAAAGGAAAATATTCTTTTTATAAAAGATATATAAATATTATATAATAGAAATTAAAATATAAAAATAAAGAAAGAATTAAACTATATTTAAGAAAATTATATATTGTTAGGGTGTATAGTAAATAGCAATATAGAGTATGATAACTAGACGCAGCTGCTATAATAGTAGAGCGCAAGCTGAACGCAATAGATAAGTAATTGCTATCAATTTTATTCTCTAAGAGGATAAAAGAATTAATAGCTATTATTAAAAGAATAGGGGACCTTTGGGGTAATAAAATAAAGCTTTTGAATAAAATAAATACAGAATTACTTTAATAGGCTTAATACTAATATAGCTTCTAGTTATATACCGGAATATATATAAAATATATACGTAATATCAAGATTTATATATAGCCTTATAATTATCCCCCCCTTAAAGTATTAGTCCTTAATATCTTAAACGGCAAGATAATATCCCTATAGGCTTATTAAAAACCCCTTATTATAAATATTATAGGGGGAAAAGAGTCTTAATATATTTTATATAATTTCCGTATATATAATACCTTTATTATATATATATTTATAAACGTAATATTTCAAAACCCTTTCAAATCTATAGGAGATATAAAGGAAAAGAGTATATAATATTATAATACCTTAGGTATTGCTCGGTAAATATAATAGCTATAATATAAATACTAATTAGCTTATTATTTATTGTTATATATAGCCCCTTTTTCCGGTATTGCGCCGGCGTTGTTATATTAATAGTACGGTCTAGTATATAGAAAATTATAATATTAAAAAATTCTCTTATATTTGTTTTTCTTTTATAATTACCTTTATATCTATTTCCTGTAAATATAATATAAGGCTATATATATTCTAGCGGTATTATAATAAATACTAATTGTATATAGTATTATTATTATTATAATTATTATTATAAGTAAGTACTTATATATACCCCGATAGGTAAACGCTACTAATAAGATATAATAATAATAATAACTACCTACCTTATTATTATATAAGTTATTAAAGTTATTCTACCCCTAATACTTTATATACAGTTGTCTTAAATATTATAATATATTATAGGCCTTATATACCTTTAATATTCTTTGTATTAAATATAGTCAACCTTTTACTTAATAATAATAAGAATACTATTATAATAGTTATACCGTAGTTTCTATATATATACTCCTACTATATTATTATTAATATAGCGGTATTTACTTTGTAATATTTTATATAAATATTTTATATAATATTTCTTATTTTTATTTAGCCCTTTAAATTAAAATAAGTAATATAAATATTATTTTATTATTACCTATATTCTCCGTAGGTATAGGCTTTAATATATCTTTCCTATTTTATAATATTCTATTTGTTTTGTTTTATTATATATTATTATTATATATTTATTTTATAATTATTATATAGCTATAATTAATATATATATAATATATTTTCTCCTTGCTTATACTACGTTATTGTCGCTTTTAAGGGCAAAACTATCTCGCCTTATTCTGGCCTCGTTTTTGGCCGTATTTATATTTAATATTATAAAGGGTATTATAGCCTTAATAAATATATAGTCCCCCTATATACCTTTTACGCTTGCGTTTATATTTTGTTTTTGTATATTAAGGTTAGCGCCCTTGACCCCGCTAGGAAGGCTATTAAAGTAGTCCTTATTAAAGGCTATTATAACTCCTTATAGGCCGCGGGGCTAAAAGATTCTATATATAAGCTTTCGGCTATTAAGGTTATAACTTATATAAAAGAGTCGTTAAAGGGCTTAGGGACGGAGGTTTATAGCAATTATTATAAATTTGCTGTTCTATAAAGTACTTTCGACTCCTTCGTTATTTATTTGAAAGGGTTATTAGTTTATTTTCTTTAATTATTATATTTAATAATTCTATATAGTTTCCGTTAACTTTTATAGGGGAAACTTATTACCAGGGGAAATAAAATTATAGGGCTTAAGGGTATACCTTTAACCTCTTTAATAATATTTATAATATTTAAGAAGGAAAAAAAGAAAGATATAAGTTCCGTTTCTATACTAAGTTCTATATAGCTTAATTAACCTTTATATAAGGGGATATAGAAATAAGGAGTATTAAGGAAGGAGAAGAAAAAGGAGCAAAAAAGGAAAAGGGAAAAGATTCCGGGATTATTAAGTTTATAACTATTAAGGCTGCAAAGAAACAGCGTAAATATAAGCGTTATAATTAGTACTACGCTACTACTGCTTTAACGTAGGCCTAATATAGGAACAATTATTAGGCCTAGCTCTAAGAGGATAGTATCTTTAGGCCTATTCGGTATCGGGATCGAGTAACTATCGTACCCTTAATATATAAGTTTAGCTATTAAATAATATATTTTCTTTACTACCTTTGGGCTTTTTAGAACGTTTATAATAAATATATTTATATTTAATAAAATTATCGTTTTTTCGCCTTATTCTCAAAGTTCCGAATATTCTTTATAATATTTCTTATATTTTCTTTATTAATTTATTTATTATATTCCGGGTTCTAGCTCTTTTATTTAACTTAATATTATATAACGCTTTTCCAGCGGTATTTCCTTAATACCTCTTTTATTTCTTATTCCTACTGATTATTTATTAACTTAGAGGGTAATATATACTCCTAATTATTCTCCTACGAATTATAATAGGGTTCTAATAATAAAATATAAAAGACTAAATAAATCTAATAAATATTAAGTAATATTAAGTGATAAATTTATATTCCGATTATATCAAATACCCGGAAAAGACTAATAAATTTATAAAATAGCTTCTTATTAAAACGCTTCTGCTTTAAGTTCTTAATAAATAATAATACTAAACTATTTATAGGGAATACTTATAGCTTATATTTTTTATTATAATATTTCTATTGATATTCTATAGCTTTCCGATAACTTTCCTTAAACTTAACGCGAATAAATTATAATTTTTCTATTCTTTCCTTTACTATTAGTATTCGTTTATTCTTAAGCGTTTTATCCTCGAAACAAATAGTAGGGTTATAGCTATAATACGCAAAAAATAGAGTTATTTTGATATTCTTATAATAATTATTATTATAAGCAAATTCCGCTATTAATAACAATACGGCCTAATTACTTTGCTTATAATTATAATAATTATATAAGTATTGTTTTAAAGTTTAATTCTATTACTCCGTCGTATTATTAATTTAGGGGTAGAACGTAATTAACAAACGTCTTTTAATCCTAAAGTAATAATATAATTCGGACTAGAAGGTACTCGTAAATAAAGATCTTTTATCGGATATTATACCTTCTAAAGAGCTATATTTAATAATTATATTTAAAAAGAAATCGGCAAGTTTTATAATTATTATAATTTTATTAATTAATATATAATATATTATTTTGTTATATTAATTAATAATAATTAATATAATATTATAAATATAGCCCCTTCGTTTGCTCGGCGGTAAATTAGTAATAAAATTTATAGTAATCTTTACCTACGGCCTTTTAGGTTATAACAAGCTATAAAGCTTTCTATATAGCTTATATTGTTATACCTTAATACGTTGATAAATATTATATACTTTAATATAGCATTTTATATATATAGCAATATCTTTCTATTAATATTTCCGCTATAGTAATTCGAGCATTTTCTCTGCTCTGAAATATCTAGCTAAAAGATTGTTATAATATTATTTGAGAAATTCTTACTTTAATATTTTATCTTTTAATATATAATAACGTCCCTAGGTAATTAAAGTCCTATCGATAAAATCTTATATATTATAATAACGCTTTTACTTATTCCCTATAGGCTTTTCGATAACTAATTATATATTTTTAATAAAATTATTACTTTATTATAAAGTTTTAATTAGGTTTGTAACTTTAATAATATAATCTTTATAAACTATTTTTATAATTATATTAACCTTTTATCTTAATATAAGTATTATATAATTAGCTTCTTGAAGTATCTTTATAACAAATATATCGTATAAATACTCCGCTTATAAATCTTTATCTTATAAAGCCAATTTGGTTTAGAGTATTAATAATAATTATTTTAGATTATTAAAATTACTTTCGTAATTAAGGCGCCGTAATAATATATTAGCTAGGTTTGTTTTCCTAAGTCTATAATTAATCTTAAAATTATAAGCGGCTAAATCTAAAACCTACTTAGCTTACTTAAGGCTTAATTTTTTGATACTTATAAAACCTTTTAAGTTATTATAATCTGTTAAAACCTCTATAATATAGGTATTATTGCTAAGGTAGTAGCGTTAATATATAAATATATTAATAATAATTAATAACTCTTGATTATAAACCTTATAATTTTATTTTATAAGTATTATTTTTCTAGACCAAAAAGCTATTAGGTATTATTACTTATTGTCTTATAGCTATAATAATATTATAATAATAGCGAACTTAGAGGTATCTGTTTTTAAATAAATCCCCTTTTCAAAATCGAAATATATTAATAGAAGTACCTACGTAAAGGCTTCGTATAAGGTATAGAATATTTATATAATAGTCTCTAGCTATTTGAATTTGTTAAACTTTTTACTTCCTTTACTATCTTTTAATAAGTTAATTAAGGAATTCGCCTTCTTAGAATAATTCAAAATAAATAAGCAGAAGTAGTTTAAGAACCCTAAAAACTATTAAAGCTAATAAAATAATATTGGAACTAGTTATTATATAATTATTATAATTCTCTCCAGGGATACAAATACGTCTTACGTAAATATTATAAAGCTAAGAAACTCAATTATTATCTAATTAAATTTATATTTAAATAGTTTTATAAATAAGGAATATTATCTTAACCTTTTTAATATTTCGTATATATACTATTAATATTGCGATAGGTCCTCGGAATAAACTAATATATTATTTAAGTATATTATATATATTATATTAATTAAGTCTGCTAAAGCCTTATTAATATATATTTGGAAAGTTGCTAGGGTATTAGCTAAGTTAAATAATATTATCAAATATTTAAAATACCCGTACCGCGTACGGAATACGGTTTTTTATTTATTACCCTTCTATATACGGATTCGGTAATATACCTTTATTAGATCTAACTTAATAAACCTCTTAATTTTATCTAAATAATCTAGCGTTTCTATAATTAGGAGGAACGGATATTTATTCTTTTTAATTATCGCGTTTAGACCTTTATAATCAATATATAATTATAAAATACCGTCCTTTTTAAATACAAAAATAATTGATATCCTTATTAGTAATATCGAGGGGCGGATTATCCCTTATATAATTATATTATTAATATATCGACAGAGTTCCTCAAGCTCTGGCTTAGAAAGACTATAAATAGGTCAATAAAGAAGATCTTTACCTTTTAATTTTATTATATAATCGCCTTCCTTAAAAGCTAATAATTGAAATATTCTATCTCTAAAGAATATATCTTTATAAGTCTTAAGCTCTTTAAACAAAGCTACTTCTTTGCCCTAAATACGGATTAGCTATAATATTATATATATTATCTTAATTGCTCCTGCTAATTTAAGAAGACTTTTATCAAAATATTTTATATTTTTAATTTAAAATTTATTAATAATAAAGGGAAATCTTTATATTATTACTCCGAAGTCGGCTTATATACAGAGATTTTTAAAACCCGATACCTTAATAATTAATTAAGGTTCGATCTAATTTATAATATAAAAAAGTAACTTATATTCTTCTTAGCGACTCCAATTATCCTTTATAACAAAGCGGATACAATAGGCCCTATAATAGTATATATTCGACTTATTAATTAATTTAAGTATAGATAAATTATAATCCTTATATAGAAAGTTATATAATATAACTATATATTAACTGATTAAGTTAAATATTAACCCGTTATTTAAAAGGATCTCAATAAGCTTTAACCCTTATAAAGTAAATATTTTAGTATTATCTATACTTAATAGAGACCTTGCCTCTATTTTTTCTTATTACTTTATTTACGAGGTATTTATAGAGCCTTATTATTTCCTATTTTTATAACGGAATTAACGGGATTTTTAGATAAATAATCTTTAACTTAATAACTTATTTGCCTATAATAATAATAATTATCGTTTTTCTCAGGGAAGTATAAATATTTAAAGTTAATTAAAATTTAATTTAAATTATTAGGTTTTTTACGGCTATTTTTTACTCTACGGTTAAATTAGGATCGAATCTTCCTTAACTTATTTCCTTAATATTTATTATTAAACAATTTCTAATACCGATTCGGCTTAATAATTCGGTCCTTTAAAGAACAAATTATTTTATTTTTGAAAATATATATATATTACTCCGTTATATTTTTTAAAGAATTTTATTTAATTTTATTATATTATTTTAAGCAGAACGCTTCTGTTACAAAGTTAGTACAGGTATTTAACTCTTTTCCTATTATAGCTATTAAACCGTAAATATAGGGTAGTAGTTTTCTATCGAAAGTTTACTTTTTGATAATTTCCTTCCTATATTCAAAATTTATTTATACTTCGATATTAAAAAGATAAATATCAAAATTATAAATTAATTAATATTCCTTTTGCTTTATATTCTTATAATATAATATAACCTTAGCTAACTTATTAATTAAGTATAAAATTAAATTTATTAATATTTTTTTAAAGGCTCCGAAAATATACTCGAGGGGCTTACCTTAAGACTCCTTAGTATTCCAGATATACTCCGATTATATATTATCTAAGCCTAATTTCGCAAAGGAAATTTTGGATATATTATTAAGGAAATAATTAAGGTTTTATTATATTTGATTTCTTAGCTTCCAAAACCAATTATTAAGGTCTTTAAGTAATTTGCCCTTATATTATAAGGGATCTCTAATATAAGGTTCTTTCGATATTATAATTATTATATAAGAAATATTATTATTTTATATAAATTATATACTTATATTTAAATTCTATTATTATTTTTTTAAAATATTAATTTCTATATTTACAAATTATAATTTAAAATAAGTATTTTCGAGTTCAGTTTGGTATACCCTATCCTTAATTTCTTTTAAAAATATTCTTGGATTAGTTATACCAATACTTGAGCCGCTTTTATTATAATTTAATTATAAAAATTGCGTATTATATTTAGCTATTTTGTTCTAAGTAGTATCGATAAAGAGAATTATTAGAATTATTAAAATATATAATAAATAGCAATATAGAATATAATAATTAGATATAGCTATTATAATAATAGAATATAAGCTAAATATAATAAATAAGTAATTATTATTAACCCTATCTTCTAGGAGGATAAAAGAACTAATAGTTATTGTTAAAAGAATAGGGGACCCCCGGGATAATAAAGTAAAGCTTTTGAATAAAATAGATATAGGGTTGCTTTAATAGGCTTAGTATTAATATAGCTTCTAGTTACGTACCGGAGTATATACAGAACGTATATACAATACCAAGACCTGTATATAGCCTCACATATATTCTTAAGCTCAGATTTTATAATTATTATATATATAATTAATAGCAGTTAACCCCGAAGGGTATTAATATATAGAATTTAAATAACTGAAGCAAAGTACAAATTATTTTAATTATTTAGACTTTATACTAATACCCTTCGGGGTTAGCTGCTGCTAATTATATATATAATAATTATAAAATTTGAACCTAAGAATTTATAATTTTCTTAAATATAACTTAATTTTCTTTTTCTTTTTATATTTTAATTTCTATTATATAATATTTATATATTTTTTATATAAAGATTATTTTCCTTCTTAAATATATTCAATTAGCGTTTTAATTAATTAATATTATTAAATTAAAGAAAAAACTTTATTTTAATATAAAAGAAAAATTGAAATTTTATATTTAGCAATTTAAGTTTTCCTTTCTTTCTTTTTTTACTTATATTTTGATATTTTAATATTTATTATATAATATTTATATATTTTTTATATAAAGATTATTTTCCTTTTAGAATATATTCAAATAATATTTTAATTAATTAATTTTATTAAGTTAAAAAAAAGTTTTTTAAATATAAAAAAAAAGTTGAAACTTTATATTTTAAATAATCCCTTTTATATATTTTTTCTTTTATTTTAAATTTTTCTTTATTAGAGTTTTTTATATTAAAGTAAATACTAAAAAGTATAATAAAGCTTTTTAATATTCTTATTATTATTAAAAAAGGGTTAGATTTTAAATTTTATTAATAAAAAAAATTTTAAATTATTTTAACTTTTTTTATAATAATAATTTCAAGATTTTAAGCTTATTAAATAAAAATATATATTTTATTATATAAATTAAATTATTATTATATTGAATTTATATAATATTATTATTATTATAACCTTATAAAAGATAGATTTTGAAATTAAAAAAGTTAAATAAAAAAATTTAAAAGTTTATTATTAAAATTAAATTATATTTAAGAAAATTATATATTCTTAAGCTTAGATTTTATAATTACTATATATATAATCAGCAGCGGCTAACTCCGAAGGGTATTAGTATAGAGTCTGAGTACCTTAACCGAAAGCTATGAAAACTCAGTACAGTACTGGTACCGTTCTTCAAATTAGAACCGTTTATAGACTATAAATTAGGTTTTTCCCTTGTTATTTAATTAATACTGTATATTTTTATATACGTTTATTCAATTATACCGTTTTTTTAAATAAAATAGTTATTTATCAATAGTATTCATAAATAAATTACTTTAGTTTATAAGCTGCAAATTAACTGGAAAATAGAAAGGTCAGCGACGATAATTTAAATAAATAAATAAGTAAAAATAAACAAAAAAGTAAATATTGAATTTTGACAAATAAACAAAAAAATATCTAAAATGGTAAATATTTAAAAAAAAAAGTAAATATTAAAAACGATAAGTAAACAAAAAAACGTCCAAAAAGGGAAAGTAATTAAAATTTTAAACTTTGAAAAAAAAAGTTAAAAAATTTTATTTCAATCTTTCTATTATAATATACAAAAGAACCGTTCTTTAAATATTACCGTATTATAAATAATACGTTATTTAAAAAATTCTGGTTAATCTATATATACGTTTATCGTATAAAACCGGCTCCAGACTATGTGCGTTTTTTATAACTTTATCTTTCAGAACGGTGTCAGTACCGTGTCAGTACCGTTCCAAGCCCCCACTAAAACCCCCTAAGGTAACTAAGGCAAGGTGCAGATCCAATCATCAATTTCCTCTACAAGTCTCAAGCATATCACATTAAGCCTCCTCTTCACAACCAACATCTGGAAGTCTCTCCCATCCCCACAATGCCTCCTCCACGACTTCTCCCCCTCTTCCACCCCCCCCGACACACCTCCCTATCCTCCCTCTCCTTCCTGTACACCCTCCACCGCCCCCTCCTCAAACCCTCCCCCCCCCCCACAAACCCCATCAACCCCCCCCACACCCGCCCCGCCTCGCACGCCTCCCAA
>JAABUQ010001678.1_pt1 | contig 46574 bp, 31 predicted proteins | sample 5560001 | NCBI WGS metagenome assembly JAABUQ01 (sample SAMN10711888, study PRJNA513371) | rock metagenome | isolation source: Antarctica rocks | place: Antarctica: Victoria Land, Finger Mt nord | collected 2015-12-18 | reverse complement strand
GCAACCACTGGCTAGAAGACTTGCTGATTGCGGCAGGGGGAAGCAAGTATATTCATGCACATCCTGACAACCCAAAAGACAACCTGATTGACCGTGAGGGAATGTTGTTGCTGGACCAGGTTTATCAGGGAGAGCGTCGGTCTTCTGAGTTGGTGGCAGCGCTCGATGCACACATGAAGGAAAGAGGGCTATCAACGTAAGGCTGTGACCGCTGTTTTTGAGAGTTAGAAATTGTTTTGTTCGCTCAATGAAGCCCAAGAGGTGAAATATGTTTGTCATCGAAGAGTTAAATTTGACATCTGCAAAACATACTTGGGAAGCTATTGAGAGCAGTTGGGAGTTTAAAAACTCTTGTGAATCCCTAACGTATGCTTGCGAAGTAGCCAAATTCTTAGCAATGCGGTTCGGCAACGACTCACAGTTTAGAGTTGTTGGCGATGAAACGGGTAGTGTAGTTGCCACCTACTACGTAACGCAGCAGTTGATTTCAGCAACCCTTGAAGGAACATCTGTAGAGATAATTGACCCTGGAACCGAAATCCCGATGCTCAGCGAGATCGCTAGAAGCAATGGGCGTGATCGGTAGCTAAAGCCAAAAACTTGCTTTTCTTATCTTTAAGTAATTTCAGCGTAGAGCGGTTCTTGGTTTCAAGTTAGGAACCGCTTTCGTTTTCGTAACAGGAGATTTTCATGGATTTCAACGCATATATTGAATCAAAAAGACTAGCGTCGGCAAAGAAGAAAATCCCCCAGGAAATACGTGAACGTTGGAATACACGTATTGTCACTCGCTCATTGCAAACGCTTGGTCGTTCTGGTGGTGTTCAGTACTTGCGTGACTACGGCAAAGGGCTTGCCGCGCCTAAAGCTATTAACTTAGCATTAATGGCGGAATCAGAAGGTTATCCCGAAATGGCTAAGGTCTTCTGGGCTAAAGCATTTGAGCTTGAGACTGGGCAGAAAGCTGTCGAGCAGAAATTATCCGAAAGTAAACTTAGCACTCTAGTAAGGGGTTCGAGTAGCAATGGAACCGTAAGCAACGCGCTTGGTGTTCAGTTTTCTGGACAGTCTAGCAGAAGTGGCTCTAGATGAGGCTTTTAGCGATGATATCTTGCCAGTCTAGTACTGCCACTGATTGGCGCTCACTGGAACCAAACCACAGCGACGCAGTTGACGCGAGGCACATGGTGCTTTGCAGGAAGTGCTGGGCTACAGCCAGATCAGAGATACTGAACTCAATCAACTTGTGCTGTTCACAAAACTGAACAGCTTAGCGCTACTCATGGTTCCGATGCTACTCAAACCCCGATAACCGGATTTGGTATTACTCCCACTTCCACGAGGAGTCTTTGCCTGCCCTACCTCAGGGTAACTGTCCCGCTTTGCGCTGGTAGCCTGGAAAGGTGCCTTTTTCTGAAAGCGAACAACAGACCCACTAGTCCGGAGCCGAGAATACTAAATGTTGAGTCAGGTTCCGGGACCGGTGCCGGTCCCGGTCCCGGTCCCGGTCCCGCCTCGCAGTCGTTGGAGACAGTGTTGGTATCCAGCGTCACGGCACCATTTTGCGCTAAGGCTCTACCGCACTCAATGTTTGCGCCGGTATTCAGGGTGATGCTCTCGCGCGCGAGAATATTTCCCTGGAACTGAGTGCCGGTACCGAGAGTCGCGGAGCTGCCGACCTGCCAAAACACGTTGGGATCGTCACTGCCATTGCTCACGAGAACAGACGAGTTGCTTGCGGTCGTGAGCGTGCTCCCTATCTGGAAAACGAAGAGCGCATTGGGGTCGTTTAGGGTGTTGAGCGTGAGTGGTCCCGTCAACTGAGCCGACGACGCAAAAGAATAGACGCCAGGCGTGAGCGTGCGTCCACCCAGATCCTGACCAGTCAAGTTCTGAGGGGGAGGGTTATTCAAGCCTGCTAGAGAATTGTACGCAGTTTTGTTATCCGCCTGAGCCTGAGACGCGACCGCATCAGCTGTGTGTATCGTTCCGGGTGGCGTCACGATCCCTGGAGGAAAGCCAGTGACCGCGGAACCTGGGCTGACACCCAAATCTCCCGTGATGATGGAAGGGCCGGTATTGGTCACTGTCGAGCCACCCAAGACCGAGAAGCTCTGCGCCGTTCCCAGAGAAATAGAAGCGGCTTTTGCTTGCGCTTGAAAACCGGCGAATGCCACGATTCCCAAGAGAATCACGTACTTGTACTTCATTCTGAATCTCCCTTTTCCAAGATGTCGTTGTTATAGCGGTTTGGTTTTATCGCTCGAAGTATGCCAATTGCGTCAAACCTCATGCCAAAAGCCTTACTGGAGAATGATTTGATGAACCCAGTAGTAGGTAAGGCCCTAAAGCAAGGCCCATCAAAGTTTATAGCGATTTCAGTCTTCATTTTGCATAACAGGGGCGATAGAGCCCTGTGTTAGTAGTCAATGCAACAATTCGGTCGTTACCGTAATCAGCAACATAGACATTTCCACTGTTATCTACTGCAAGACCAGTCGGGCCTCTGAACTGTCCATTGCCACTACCAGTAATACCGAAACTGTTGGAGTATGAAAAAGTCATAGCAGAAGCGTGGGTGCTAGCCAGTAGAATCATAGTAAGGATTCAGGTACTTGAAACCCTTGCCTAGACAGCCTTTGAGATCTAGACTTCCAGACTAAATCATTTCATATTCTCAACAAGCAACGAGGAATGGTCATTTAACCGATTCTTATTAAAAATCAGAAAAATCTGGATTTTCCTCGACACCTTTACTGGAGAAGCTTTTCAGTCATTTCTCCATGACCTGAATCCTTACGAATCATACAACTAGAAACCGCAAAAACTGCGATAATCTTTCTAATCTTTGTAATCATTGTTTTCAGGCATTTAGCTCCTAATATTTAATCTTTGACTCATCCATCTAACGGCTCCGTATACATGCTTGGAATTATTCTCTCATAGAAGAAGAAATTAAATTGAACCCTTACGCCGAACTTGAACTTAAAATTAATCCAAATCCAGCTAATCCCAATGTCAAAGCGATACTCTTAAATTTTATTTCCTTACTTCAATTAGTTACTCTCAACAAGCGAGTATCTACTCTTTTCTTCATCATGCGAACAGCATAATTTCCCAGGAACGGGAGCATTGAACAACCTCCCTGACCACAAGCGATGCACTACATCTACGGTTAGATTCTACTAGGAGAACTAGGGTGTGTCTGCAAACTAGACTACCTCCTGCTACAAAAAATCCTTGGATTATGCAGCATGAGCTTGAGGAAACCAGAGCTGCTGCCATTGATTGTTCAGTTCAACAACCTTCAAGACTGCCAGACTCGAATTTATTACAAAAACAGAAAAAAGCGAGTTCAAAAATTGCCAGTATATAGGTATTACAAAAGGATTTCAGCAGTTATAAAACCTGGCCCCAGTATTAACAAACTTAGGTGTAGCGACCTGCGATACTAATCGCTCAAACCTGCAATCAAGGTATTTTCAAACCAGGATTATCTGCAACTATAATTACGCTTCAGCCAGGATTAACTGCAACTGAACCAGGATTGAATGGCACTGAAATAAGAGGCTAGAAAAGGTTCCAAGGGCTGATATGAGGGGTAGCAACTTAAGCCGGGACAGCCTGTAGGGTAGGATTTTTCGACTTGCGAGCCTTTTGGGTGCGTCTGGGGCGAGGTAACTCGCCTAGATGTAGGACAACCCAGTGAAATAAATCGGGGAAAGGTTGGCCAAAGAGACGTTGGGCGGCGGTGGTGCCATCGTCACGCTTGAGGTCAAAGTTGTGGATAACGGTCAAGACGTTCAAGGTCTGTACAGTCAAGCCACGATTGGCATGATGGAGACGCGATAAATAGCCATTGCGACCCTCGACCGCAGAGGAAGTGCGCTGGAACTTAGCAGACATCCAGATGGCCCAATCCAGCCACTGCTGTTGCTCAGAGGCGGTCAGGGTGTGGGTGAAACTAGCGGCGAGGAAACGCGCCTGTGCTGCCTGGGTAGCTTGCTGATAGGCTGGTTTGAGTTGGGGTTGACGGGTTTTGAGGGTTTGTTGGTGCCAGTACACCCAAGGCAACAGCACCGTTAGCACCCATTGTTGGGTGTCGAGGTCTGGGGTTTGGGTGGAGAGAGCTTGCAGCACCCACTGCCACCAAGCGTGGAGTGTTCTTGACAGGTCTGGAAGCTGACGGTGCCAACGGGTTAATGCGGCTTGACTCTGAGTCGGGGCATAGGTTTGACTCAAGCGTTCCAGGGTGGACAACGGGGCTTGCAACCGCACCGACAACTCCAGACCTAACTGGGATTCACCAGTAGTGAGGTCAAAGGGATGAACGGCTTGGGACAGGGCGTGCAAACTTTGTTGATAGTCGTGGTGGTCGGTTTCAACGCTGTGCTGTTGGGCTTGCAATGCCGTGATTTGAGTTGCCACCTGAGTGAGCGCTGCTGCGTCCAGAATCATTGATTTCCCAATCCCGCTAGAGCCGGTAAAAAGTGTGGGCATTGAGCTACCGACTCTCGTGCTATTTGAGACAACAGCACCATAAATAAGGAAAGTAAGAATGCAAAAATATTTGTCAGTAAAAATCCTAATTTATGGGTGATTATTGGGAGTTAACTGCATCAACTAATATTGTACACGATCCTTACGAGGCAAGGGTTATGTCTCACCACTACTTCCATCCCACTACCTGAGTTTACCGCTCTTCTGTCACTCTAAGCAGAAGAAAATTGAAAATCCGCATCTTCAGTGGTCTGTGGAACAGCACTAGGGAAGAAATTCATCAAAGCAATTAAACGCGAAAATCCCAAGGATAATTGTGGAATTGGAAACACCTTTAACCAAGGGAGAATGAGATTAAAGCAGAGGAATGGTAGGCTAATTAAGCGGAGATTATTGATTAAGTTTTTCCAGCCAATTCCTTCATCCCATCGTGGGTGTTCTACCAAACGTTTCCTGACTTTAGAACCAGGAGCAATTGCTGTGTGTTCTTCTAAAATTTTACAAGGTTTGGCAAACAAGCTGACAAGCAAGTAAGCGCTAAAAACTATCTCCCACCACTTTTCAATATTTTGATATTGAGTCAGGCGAAAATCTGCCCATCCTAATTCATTTTTGCTTTGGTTTAAGCCGTATTCAACCCAATTTCTACAGCCATATAAGTTGCCAACATCTTTATAGTTCAACCCAGGGAGCTCTGTCATTACATACCAAGTTGAGTTTTCTGGCATTGTCTTTGGATCTGTTGTAATCTCCCAAAACCTGCGACTTCTCTTCTTGCCAAAAATGATTTCTCTTCCGTAACGTACTTCTTGAGTTTTATCACTGAAAGTCCGGTCGAATTTTCGCCATCGATTGCACCGAACCGTTTGATCTGGGGGCAACCACACTCCATGATTCCTCCTTATGGCTACTGCAAAATTGATTTTTAGTTCCTCTAAACACCCTAAAAACTTACTTTCACTTTCTCCATACAAGCTATCTGCTAATACCAGCTCTATCTCAAATCCTAGTTGCTTGATTTCTCGCACCATCTGCGCTGCTATTTCTGGTTTAGAACAATACGTATCCTCAGCTTTAAGCCGCTCTTTTGGCTTAAAGACTTCAAAGATTAAAGGTATTGTTATACCATCAATTAATCCCCAGGCTGTTACTGCGACAATTCCGTTATCTATCTTTCCCAACTTACCCAAATATTGCCGACTTACATAATCTGTCCTTTTCCCCTTCTTTTTATCTCCTGTTTCATCAATAATTAAGTAAATTTTCCTTCCTTTTAAAGCACGAAAAATTAAATCTAACCTTTGCTTTCTCAATGCTCTCACTTCCCATGGAGATTTTGTGAGAAAGTGATGGAGTGACTGTTCCTGATCTAATCCTACGATTTTCGCAATCTCTGGTAGTGTCTTCCGCTTGATTGGGGAAATCATTCCGACATGCAGATGCTTAAATGCCTCGAAGCTTCTAACTTCTGGAAACAGATTTCTATAGGAGTCGCAATACTCATCGACAAATTTGATGGTTGGTTGAGCGGCACGAGGCTTATCCATATACAGGGCTTAGGTTTCAGCACTTGCCTTCAATTATACTTTCATTAGAGTGACAGAAGAGCGTTACAGCAGATTTCAAGTAAGCGGAGTACACGGGTTGTGCCAGAGCCTCAGAGTTTATAGGTTGCCACTGTGCTTCATCAAGCTGAAATCCGCTGTAGTTTACCATTCTGAGTACTAAGCAACCGATCTAAAACACCACCCCCTGCGTAAATCCTGGACAAAATAAAAGCTGTTAGCTGTTAGCTAACAGCTAACGGCTTCGTCAAATTAGTTCTAGACGACAAAGTTGCTGGCACTTAAGTCAGTGGCAGTAACATTTTTCAGAGTGACTAGTGTCTTGAAGATATCTTGAGAATCGCCGGTTGGCTTGATTTCAACCGCAGTATTGGAACCTAGTTGGATGAGTTTCACACAGTCATTGAATGAGGTTTTGCTACTGCAATTTGGGCTACCGAAGATTTGACTTAGGTCGATGCGATCGTTAGCGGCTACAAAGTTATTGATAATGTCGTTCCCGCCTTTGTAGCTTTTGTAGGTAAAGGTGTCGCTGCCGCCAGCAGCAGTGATCGTATTGTGACCTGGGAGACTAACAATTTGATCGTTGTTATTAGTGGTAGTCAGCGAATCTCGATTGGCAAATGGTCTCCCGTCAGTCGGGTTGACAGGCACTGGAGTACTATTAAAGTTTTCTAGAGTTCCTGAGTTGGCGTCAAGCTTGGCCACCCAGCCATCAAAAGACCCGGAATTGGTACCCCCCAAAGAGCCCTCAGTAACTCCTGTGACGTAGACGTGTTCCGCCTTGTCAACGGTAATAGCGTAGGCATAATCGGTTTTGGGAGTGCCAAGCTGTTTAATCCACTTCTGGTTCCCCTTGCTATCGTACTCCGCGACCCAGGCATCAAAAGACTCAGTATTGGTTCCTGCCAAGTTGCCGTTGGTAAATCCTGTCAGGAAGATATTGTCATGGGAGTCGACCTTCAAGCCAGTGGCTTCAGTATCACCTCTAGTATCGCCATTAGTACCAAACTGTTTAATCCACTGTTGGTTCCCATTGGTGTCGTACTTGGTTAACCAGGCATCATAAGACCCGGTACTCACTCCCCCCAAATTCCCCAGAGTCCATCCTGTAGCGTAGACATTGTTTTTACTGTCGGTGTCAACACCCCAGGACCATTCATAATCAGTACTCCCAAACTGTTTAATCCACTCCCGATTGCCATTGGTGTCTTGTTTAGCTATCCAGACATCATAAAGCCCAGCATTCACTCCCCCCAAGTCGCCCAGAGTCCATCCTGTAGTGTAGACATTGGCATTTTGATCGAGGGCAAGGCTGTAAGCTTCGCTAAAGTTCAAACCATAATTGGGATTAACGGTACTCCCAAACTCCGTAAACCACTGCCGGTTGCCGTTGGTGTCATACTTGGTCACCCAGTAATCATCCTTACCAACGATTCCTCCTGACTCGTCTGCCTTGACAGTTGTTCCTGATAGGTAGACATTGCCATCTTTGTCAACAGCGGAGTGATTAGCACCATTAATAATATCAGTTCCAAACTGTTGAATCCACACCCGGTTGCCATTGCTGTCATACTTGGCCACCCAAGCATCAGAAGAAGATCCTTGCTTGGGTCCACCCAAATCGCCTTCGGTAGATCCCGACAGGTAGACGTTATCTTGTTTGTCAGTGGCGACGCTAGTGGCCGTGTCAAAACTGGAGGTGCCAAACTGTCGACTCCATACCTGATTGCCATTGCTGTCATACTTAATTACAAAGGCATCACGAGACCCAGCATTGGGTCCTGCCAAAGAACCAGTGGTTCCTCCCGCTACATAGACATTGCCACTGGGATCTGTGGCCACACCATCAGATATGTTAAAATTGCCATTTCCAAATTGCGTAATCTGTCCTAGTACTGGTCCTGTTGCTGGGGTGTCCCCTTGGTACTTGAAATAGTTACCATCTAAACTCAAACCATAAGAAAAAGGTAAAAGGCCAATAAGTTCGGAGCTATTTCCCTGCTGCCAAAATATCTCTGTTCCAGCGAGCGATTGCACCAGTTTATAGTCTGCTGAGGTACCGTGTAACTGAATGAAATCCTGAGTGGGGTTGAATTGTAAAATTACAGCAAAGCCGTTACCAACGCCGTTTACACCAGGGGTGACATAGTAGGGCTGTTTCCAATCACCAAGAATAAATGTGTTGCTGTAATCGTGTGGAGTAGGTGACTGTAGTATTGGCAAGTTGACGAAAAAAACATCAATATTCGGTTGATTGGGATTAGGCTCAACAGGGTTAAGACCAATAAAGTTATTGTTTCCTTGGCGACCTACATCGAGTTCATTTTGTCTAAACCCGGCGGCAAGGTCGCTGCCAGGCGTATATGTTTGAATTGTAGACTGCGGTACATCCTGAGCGATCTTCTGTGCAGCGTCAATCCACGTGGGATCTATAAACTGACCCATACCCAGATTATTTGAATAATTCATTGTGCTCTCCTTGGTTTAAGATGTTGGTGGTGCGTTTGTTGCCTTAGCGAATAAACTTCAGGCTCTCGATTTTCTGCGTAAACAAATCTGTGAAAATACTCATAACCGTGTGCTGACGCACCTTAATATTGGCATTCACCGACATCCCTGATTGCAGTGGCACAACACGCCCATTAATCATTAGCGACTGTTGCTTGAGACGAATTTTGGCAGGGAATCTGTAGAAGGGATGAGTTTGGTCTGGTGGAAGTGCATCGGAGCCAATCCAGACTACCTGACCTTTGATATCACCAAATTCACTAAAGGGAAAGGAGTCAACACGGATATCAACATTCATTCCCTCTTTGACAAAACCAATGTCTTTATTAGTGATAAAGACCTTAGCAATTAGGCTATCATCAGGAACAATTTTAAGGATGGATTGGCTGGAATTGGTAACAAACCCTACGGTATGAGCTTGCAGATCAAAGATAGTTCCAGAGACAGGAGCCTTAAGCTCCTGATACTGCAAATTCATTTTGGTTTGACTTAATTGGCTGTCTATTTCATCAATACGTTTGTTGTTCTCCACCATAGCTTTGGTTAGCTGACTATCAATTTCAGCAATGTGCTTGACGTTGTTAGCCATCTGGGTCAGCAGGTCTTTACGAGACAAGGTAATGGTATTCTGTAACTTTGACTTCGCTTCATTGATTGCTAGCACAATACGTGCTTGTTCCTGCTTTAGTTGGCCAGATTCAGATTGTGTATTCCGCACTTCTTGTTGCTGTTTGAGGTATTGAATTTGAGATATTGCTCCAAGTTTTGCTAAGGGTTCAAAGTTATGAAGAATCACCTGATTCATAGTCAGTGTGTCTTTGGTGCTGGCTAGTTTGATCTGAATCTGATTTAACTGCTTAGTTAATTGTTCAACCTCCAACTGGGCTACGGCAACACGAGCGTTTAATTCCTCTTGATTAGATAAGAAGCGCTCTTGTTGCTCAGGATTAAGGAGAATTCCTTGAGAACCACCATTTAGCTCTGCTCGATAGAGCTGATTCTCTGCTGCTAGAGCCGCTCGACTTTTGGTCAGGGAGATTAAATCTGGCGGCAGCTTGAGTTGCACCATGGCTTGCTCTAGCGCTGCTGGACCGGGCGATCCACTTATTTGAGCCTGATAAAACTGATTCTCCTGGAGCAGGGAGGCGCGAATTTTGTTTAGGGAGGCTAGCTGGGCCTGAGCTACGGTGGTGTCCAAACTGAGAAGGCGCTCGCCTTGCTGGACTCGTTGCCCGTCATCTACATAGATGGCTTTTACCACGCCAGCCGCAGCGGCTTGGACCTCTTTGACAGTCCCCTGTGGTTCGAGCTTACCCTGAGCCGGAATTGCTGACTCAATTTTGGCAACACAGGTCCAAACAATGGTAGTGGCGGTTACTCCCATCAATACCCAAAGAATCGCCCGCGACCACAAGGGGGATTGTTGGAGGAGCACGGGTTGTTCAAATTTGCTGATGCCTTTGTATTCGCTCTTGAGAACAGTGATGTTCGGGGTAGTTTGAACACTCTGCTCAAAATCAGCTTTGAGGGTGAGGCTGGGCAATTGATATAGCCCCGCTCCATTGTCTGATCGATCTAGTTTGGCCCCATTTTTTGTACTCATGTTGTCACCTCATACAGTGAATTGGTGGCTCGTTGTTAAAGATTACAGTTGTGCTTCCTGTTGCTGGTAGAGGCAGTAGTAACGCCCTTTTAGGGCTATGAGTTCTGTATGAGTTCCCTGCTCCACCACTCTCCCTTGGTTCATCATCAGAATCACATCAGCGTGCTTAATTGTGGCAAGACGGTGGGTAATGAAAAACACTGTGCGATCGCGAAACGCCGACGCTAGATTGAAACACACCTGTCGCTCGGTGTTATAGTCCAACGCACTGGTGGCTTCATCTAACAACAGCAGGCGAGGATTTTGTAAAACAGTCCTCGCAATCGCAATCCGCTGCCGTTGTCCTCCAGATAGGGCGGAACCCCGTTCGCCCACTCGAGTGTTGTAGCCCTGGGGCAAGGACATAATAAAGTCATGAGCCTCAGCGACTTTGGCCGCTTCTACAATCTCCTCTGGGGTAGCATCCGGATTCGTCAGCGCAATATTCTCCTGCACGGTCCCATCGAACAAGAGTGTGTCTTGCAAAATTACGCCAATCTGACGCCGTAGGGAATAAAGTTCCACTTTGCTGATGTCGTAGCCATCAATCAGAATGCGACCGGAATCAACCTCATAGAGACGGGGCAGTAGCTTCGTCAACGTACTCTTGCCCGCACCGCTCATGCCCACAACCCCAACAAACACCCCTGCTGAAAAGTCCAGATTAATGTTCGTTAGCTGCGAGTCACCACTATTGCTGAAGCGAAACTCGACATTCTCATACTTCACAGCCCCTCGAATCTCAGGCATAGGGATATTCTGATGCCCCGCTTCGTCTGTTTCCTGTGGGGTATCCAGAATGTCGCTCAGGCGTTCCAGAGATAAGGCAGTTTCCTGGAAGTTTTGCCACAGTTGAATTAACCGTAGTAAAGGACTAGTGGTGTAGCTTGCAATAATCCGGAAGGCAATCAGCTGCCCTAAAGTTAATTTTCCTTGCAGCACCAAATAGGCACCGACCCACAGCAGCAGTAAACTCGACAGTTTATTGAGGAAGTTGCTAATCGAACTAGCTGTAGTCGACGTCAGCACGCTCTTAAAGCCAGCACTGACATAGCGGGCATAACTCTCTTGCCATTGCCAGCGCGATCGCAGTTCAATGTTCTGAGCTTTAACCGTTTGAATACCAGAAACGACTTCTACTAAATAAGACTGGGTTTGTGCATTACGCTCGGCTTTGGTGCGCAACTGTTGCCGGACGACAGGGGCAACCACAAGTGTGAGTAATGCAAATAAGGGGACAGTGGCTAGGGCAACGACGGTGAGCAGCGGGCTGTAAAACACCATAACAATGATGTAGATCACGGAAAAGACCGCATCTAAGACCACTGTCAGAGCAGTGCCTGTCAGAAAGGAGCGAATATTTTCCAGTTCATTGACTCGGGTGGCTAACTCTCCTACAGGGCGTCGTTCAAAATAACGTAGGGGCAGGCGCAACAGGTGGTCAATTACTTGTGCGCCCAAGGCTAAGTCAATGCGGTTGGTGGTATCGACGAATAAATTGGTACGTAAACTAGTCACAACGGCCTCAAAGATGGCCACTACTACCAAAAATATCCCTAAAATATTCAGGGTATCGATACTGTTTTGAACCAAAACCTTGTCTACAATGACTTGGGTGATTAGGGGATTAGCCAAACCAAAGAGTTGTACAAAGAAGGAAGCAATAAACACTTCCAGCAGGACTTTGCGATAGCGGTAGAGGGATGGTTTAAACCAACTCAGGCCAAACCGCTGCTTAGGAGTGTCTTTAGTCGGTTGCAGCAGTAGAACTTGGCCTGACTGCCCCCAGGCTTCAATGAAATCTGCTGGTTTTTTTCGCACGATGCCGCTTTCGGGTACGGCCAGAACCAGTTCCTTTCCCCCAGTTTCGTAGACAATAGCGAAACTATCTTGCCACTTGAGCATCGCTGGAGCGGGCAAGCGACTGACGGCAACTGCAGGTACATTGACCAGTTGGGAATTTAATCCCATCAACTCGGCTACAGCACCACATAGTTGTAGGGAAATGCTGCCGGTGTGCTCAAATTGATTGGCTAAAGCTCTACGAAGGACGTCCCGTCGGAAGGGTATCCCTAAGTGTTGACTGAGCATTTGGAAGCAGGCCAAGGTTGCTTCCATTGGACCCCTAGCATGAACATAGGGATATAATGCTTTGCCTTTTTGAGCATCATTGGTTTCTGGTTCGGGGGGACGCTCAGGTGCATAGGGAATGTTCTCTGCTCGGGAAGTGACCAAGGAAGAGCGGGTGAGGAATTCTTTTTTCCTCCCCTCTGCCGCTCTCCCACTCTCCAACTCTCCCCTTGGTTCCCTCAAGCCTACTAAACGCGCCTGACCTGGACTTTCTACTTGTATATAGGTCTGGGAATTTTCAGCACTCAGGCGACTACCCACTGCGAAGTTAGTCGGGGCACCCCCACTGACCAACCAGACTAAATTAGGGTCTAGCTGCTTCAGTGACGTTTTGCCGGGCGGTAAGTTGAGGACTACGGCTTGTGACCAAGTCTTCAAAGCGAGTTCCTTGAACTTTCTAGGCTCAAACGCGACTCGCCGCGACACTTCTGCACCCAGTAGGTCAAATACTTCAATCAGGGCGCAATGGTTGTGAAAAGCTGCCGCTAAAAGGGGTTCAAGCTCTAGCAGGGCTAAGAAATCTACTGCCGGTAGGGTAAGACAAATTGCTTGTGTGGAGGTAATAGCGGTTTCGCAAGGAACTCCCCGTATCAGTCCTGCCCAACCTAGAACTGCTCCTGGTTGCAGTAATTGCAGTGTTTCAGGGATTTTACTCTGGGGAGCATACCCCAAAAGACGTGCTTGCCCTTCATAGAGAATGGAAACATTGGCAGGCAGAGTTTCCCGCACTAGAATGGCTTGACCCATGCGGTAGCGCAGCAGTTGAAATTGTCTTGAAAATTTTGCTAAGGCATCTGAGGACAGTTGATTGAAGGGAGATACGCCAGCAAGAAATTCCTGAACGGTAGGTTTAGTGTAGTTCATCAGGCAGCAGGGGTTGCAGTGGTATACAAGGGGCGGACAGAATTCAGTTGCTGAAGCTCCTGTGAGAGCCAAGCTGCAAACAGTTCATGAAGCAGTCGCTGGCGCATCGGTTCATCCAACTGCGCCGGGATAAACTTTTCCAGTCGTACAATTACTAGCCAGTCTTCCAAGGGAGTGGGAGGCCAAAGTTGACCTGGTTGGCTTATAGAGAGCATCTGTGCTATTGCTGGGTGGGTTTTACTCAGCTCAACTGGGCCGATTAACCCACCAGTCTGGGCTTCTGGACCTTGTGAATACTCGTTCGCCAGTTCAGCAAAGGACTGCTCCTGTGCTTGAATCCGAAAATAGAGTTCTTGGGCAACTCCCACATTTTGAGTCCGAATTAAAGAGTAAATTACCTTGTCTAGCTGTGCCTTACGTTGGAGGAAGTAAGACTCTAGTTTGTGACCCCAGGTTAATTGTTTGAATTTTTCAACTCTGTGCCCCCTTGTGACTAATGCTTCTAACTGCTCTAAGGTCATGCTGTGATGCTTCAACCAAGTTTGCCGTGCTGTTTCTTGGATGAGTTGATGTTGTTCATAAAACTGTTGACAGGCGCGGCTTATTTCCTCAGGGGTGCACGCTATAGAAGTAACAACCTGGTCGATAAGCAGTTCACGCAACAATTGAGGCAATAGCTGGTAACTAGCCAGTAAAGGAATGATTTCCTCATCTGTAATCGCGCGGTTACTGATTTGTAAAACTACAGTCATACTCTTCAGGTCTATTTCATTGACGACTTTCAAATCTAATTAGTAGGGAGAACGCGTTACTCTAGGTGAGTTGACGTTCGAGGTGAGGTCTGATAAAATTTTGATAACAGGAATTATCCCAACCTGTTACACGGGTAGAGTTACAAAAAGCTCCACCGAGTTAGACCAAATTCTCCACCAAGCTCTATGAAAGGTGAGAAGAAAGCCACTAAGGCTGTCATGCGCTTGGAGAATTTCAGTTCAATGTATTTCGCGGGATTCCCCATCCGCCTATGTGGTGGTGAGGGATAGTGCGGTAACTAATGCCCCATTGAGGGGCATTAGTTACCAATAATCTATGGAGCAACACAGAGCTTTGTACTGCGTTGTAAAAGTCGAACACTGTTAGGAGGGAATTGCCAGATTCTGTGCCAGTTGTGGTCATAGATGGAGACATTCTTGTTTTTTTCTGATTTGCTAAAGTCACTAATCCAGCCCCGAATCTTTTCGCCTTTCCTGTAAATCTGAACGTAGTCACCAAAACGAAAGCCAAAAGAGCAAGTCTCGCTTATTGCAAAGACTACCTTTGGCTAACTGTGCCATCACGACTGGATCTGTTTCCCCTGCGGCGATGGCATTAAGGATGGCACGTCCGGTTACACCCATCACATCTGAAACCACAGAGGCTAGCTTGATATTGGCTCCTTCCAATACCTTCTGGATACGGTTGACCAAGTTCACCCGCTCACGGATGAAGTTAGTGCGGTGGCGGGTCAAGTCGCGCAAGTCTCGTTGGGCAATTGGCGGGATAAAACTGGGGCGCAGCAATCCGTGCTGTAACAATTGAGCAATCCACTGTGCATCCTTCACATCTGTTTTCCGCCCTGGTACAGCTTTAATATGTTGTGCATTCACCAGCATGACCTCAAAGCTGGCTTCCAAGATGTTGAAGACTGGTTTCCAGTCTTCCCCAGTACTCTCCATTGCTACATGAGTGCAATCTTTGGTTGACAGCCAATCAGAGAGTTTTAGCTTGTCTGCCGTCATCGTCGTGAAGGTCTGAATCTATGAGCGCCATCCCCCTTGTAAGTCTGGAGTAATGGCACATGCGACAACGGTCTTTTTGTGGACGTCTAATCCGGCGCAACGTGGGTGAACGACTTCCATTCGCTTCTCGCTCCTTGTCGGTGAGGGCTGGCGCGGACACCTTTGAGTCAAATTCTGACTTGCGTGCTTCCCGAAAGTCGGGAGCGACAGTTGCTGGTGCTTGTAGGTGTCCGGGTCTGACTGTTGGACAGGCTCGCGGGCACCAAGAATCCTCGACCTCTGTGCCAGCCTTAGCGGGGAATCTACCACGTTTTCATGCCTGCTGGTGTACGCAGTTCATGACGACTGTTGGCGAATGTACTACAAAAACGTAAACAAAGGTGTTGCAGACGACAAGCTCCTTAATTTGTCGTTGCTCCTTTAAGGTCGTAATATGACTGTAGGAAGAGTTGTAACACTTTCGTCAACAGCATCGACTGCTACTCAAACCCCATAACTTGAACTCTCCCCCGTTTGAAAACGGAGGATTCTAAACTGATATTGCTACGGGGTCTGAAGACGCCCTTCGCAATAGCTCGTTTCCGACACGCTAGTTTCGTACTCGTATCGTTTGGTTGGCTCAAACAACCCTAAAGCCCTCGGCTAGATTTTACCTAGCTGTGGCCTTACTTGCATCTCACGACTCTGTTTAACCTGTGCGGGTTTTTCACCGCGATTAAGGTTTGTGCTACCGCCTTGGAACTACTCATCGCCGTGTGCTTTTGTACTGCACTCTCATCGGGACAATTACCGACTGACAACTTCCACCCTGTACGCATAGCACTAAGTCGTTCCATAACGCTTTGCGCTTTTACCTGCCGGAGCATTTCCCGACAGAACTGCCTAGCTCAAGTTTTCAAGGTGCTATGATGTCATTATAGCAGTTAAATGGCATCATATGAAACGAGTATCGGTACGTTTTGCAGATAAAGAGCATGAAGACTTAGTAAAGTTATCCGAGCAAATAGAGCGTTCAGTTAACGAATTAATCCGAGAGGCGGTCAGGCAATATATAACAGCCAACACGACGGGGTAAACCCCGTCCCCTCGTTTTCACCCTCCGGCTAGAAGCGCGGAGGCTCTCAACTTCGACTTGGTAGTCTCTCTTGCATAACGAGAGACTATGGCTAATCAATAGGCTTGTCAGTTTCCTCACAAGCCCACACTGTCCCAGAGGGCAGCGCTGATTTGTTGACAATCCTACACTTCACTGCGTCACAACCTAAATTGAATTTAAGACACTCTTATCCTATCTACCAGGGCTGCTGAGTGCACTCTTGGTGTCTTCTCTAACAGCCCGCAGCTACTATACCGCTGGGCCAAATCTAACTTATAGAAGCAGGTTTATCCAGATCTGCAAGGAGGAATACTGCTTTTTTCTAGTCTGAGCACATTATAACAACAGTACAATCTGCTTAGCTGTATCACCAACTACAAACTATCAGAGTTTTAGAGAATTTGTGAGTCGGTTGAGTCAGGTTTCATTCCCTGCTCCTTAAATTCAAGTGATAATACCGGGCTTCCAAGTCGGTTTCGTTCTCCACCAAGATGAAGATATCACCTAGCCGATTGAACGCCTCAACAAAGCGCTGAAAGCCTTCTTGCCCTCGACCGAGGTAGAACACGACTGATGGAAACGTGGCGTTCATGTCGGCACCAGAAAACTTCAGTCGACCGTTGATGAAGCAACGGGGGTACTGGCGTAGGCGACGGAACCACTGGGTATCTGTCCTAGACGCAACTAAGGCTAGAGCTTCGGCGACGTTGCCAGACTCAAATTCTGAACACAGCTTTTCGACCCAGTCTTTGACTGCATTCCCAGGCGGATGCATGAAAATCCGCCCTCGCCAAGGGTGAGCGAGTCCGTCATCCTCTTTAGTGAAGTGTTCTCGCGCTGGGATAATGGGCAAGTGATAGCTGTTGCTGCAAGGGTCGAGGTCAATCTCACCGAGACAGGCGAGCACCAAATCGATGATGTAGCGGGGAGTGTAATCGTCTACCTCAAATAGCGGCAGTGGCTGTAATTCTTTTCCCGGTAGCTCTGGTTCCGATTGGTGGGCACTCACTTGCTTAGGGTCATCTAACGGCTCAAGACTTAACTTTGTGTGCTGTTCGGGCTGGTGCTTTGGTTCAGTCGGGGTGGATGACTCGTCCAAAGTTTCAGCCGGAACATTAACGGTGAATGGCTTGGCTATCTTGGGCGGGGCTAATTGTTTGTGCTGGGAGACAATAGACTGAGCTTCAAAGTGGGTGATGGTTTCTCCCTGACTAGCACGTTCCAGGGCTTCTTGACGAGCAACAGCTGGGGTGGAGGGAGCGGCAAGGAGGTAGAGGGCTGAGGCAGCGATGTCCAAATCGGTAAAATTTACCGATTTGAACTGACGCGTTACCTGCATGAATTTTCGGGCAGCTGACTCGCTCCAATTAAATTCGGCTTTGAGCCAACTCAAAAAGCTCCCATACCCCAGATAGTCTTTCACCTCGATGAGTTTCTGCCCGATGTCGATGATGTCGGAGGCAGTGCGACGGATTAAACTCTTAATCTTAAAAGTACGCTGCTGTACTGCAATGCGCGTTTCAGTGTCCAGGGCAAAATAATCAAAGTCTTGCGTTTCAAGAGTTAACGGCTGTTCTGGCAGTTTAGAAGGTAGCTCACTTGAAGACATCTGTAATCTACTTCCTTTAAAAGGAGGATGAAGTAATTCGGGCAATAGTTGCGGTTAGCTGTTAAGCCAGGTACAAGCCGAGCCCCACGCGCCACGCGAACTGAGTCGGGAGTTGGGAGGAGATTGATTCTTCTCCCAAACTCCCGTGGGAGATTGATTCTTCCCTAAAGATGAGTGTGGCGGCAATTTTAAAGCTATTAGCGATTAGCTAATAGCTAAATCAGGATATCGACTTTTTCTAGAGCTGCCGCTAATTCTGACTCTTTGTTTGTCTGACTCTCTAGGGTTGCATTCACATCTTGCACCAAGCTCAAATTCCTCTACTATGGGCTACAAAGGGAAAATGTCAGTTCGCCTTCAGCAGCCAAATGGTCATCGACTTCAGCACGAGCCTGCATCTTACCGAAACGATGCCGCTTGATGTACAATAGTTTTACCGTCATCACCATTTGATCGCCTGGTACCACTGGGCGGCGGAATCGGAGTTTATCAATACCGGCAAACAGGAATAGTCGGCCTTCTACCATTGGCAAATGGGTCATCACGACGCCCCCGACTTGTGCCATCGCTTCCACAATCAACACCCCAGGCATAAGCGGTCGCCCTGGAAAATGCCCTGAAAAATGGGGTTCGTTGAACGTGACGTTTTTAATCCCAACGGCTCGCTCGCCTGGCACGTATTCAACAATCCGGTCTACAAGCAAAAAAGGGTAGCGGTGGGGCAAAAGTTTCTGAATTTCTTCAACCGCGAGAATCGATTTTGTCGTCAAAGCAACAGGATTAGCCTGCTTCTGTACAAAACCAGGGGCAGGAGAACCGTTTAAATTAATGTCGTTCAGGGTTGACATGGGTAATTCTAAATTTTTATTTTTTGGTTAAATCAAAAGCCACTGACCTGGTAGCTCCCAGTTGCGCTTGAATCAGACTTGCACTACCAAACAAATCATCAGGGGTAGATGTGGCCAAAATGATTAAATCTAGCTGTTTTGCAGCTAAACCGGCCATGTCTATAGCCTTTTGAGCGGCTTGAGTAGCTATTGTCGTTAGCGAATTATTGGGCGGAAGAAGATGGCGGCGGCAAATTCCTGTGCGAGTTTTAATCCAGCCGTCAGAAGTGACCACTATTGGGCCAAGCTGATGGTTATCCAGATAAGTAGAAGGAACTGCAGAACCGGTTCCCGTAAAAATAATTCCTGGTTTTACTGGTAATTCCATTAACCAAAAACTCACTGCTTACAGCTTGGTAGATATTAATCAAAACCCAGCTAGCCCTCAAATTTTTTAAAAGTTAGGACAACATTGTGGCCTCCGAAACCAAAAGAATTAGAAAGGGCAACTTCCACCCTTTGAGTTCGGCTAAGCTTCGGAACATAGTCTAGATCGCAGGCTGGATCGGGATAATCGAGATTAATCGTAGGTGGAATTTCGTCTGTGGCTAGCGTCATCACCGTCGCAACAGCCTCGATGCCTCCAGAACCCCCTAAAAGATGACCAGTCATGGATTTTGTAGAACTGATTGCTACTTGGAAGGCATGATTACCAAAAGCTTTTTTGATAGCCAGAGTTTCGGTGGCATCATTGGCAGGGGTACTGGTGCCGTGAGCATTGATGTAGTCTACTTGATTAGGGTACAAACCCGCATCTTTGAGCGACAGTTGCATGGCTCTAGCAGCCCCTTCGCCACCAGGTACAGGAGCGGTAATATGGTAGGCATCACAGGTTAAACCGTAGCCAACGATTTCCGCGTAGATGTGAGTCCCACGGCTTTTGGCATGCTCTAGCTCCTCTAGTAGTAGAATGCCAGCTCCTTCCCCGATGACAAACCCATCCCGGTTCCGAGCAAAGGGGCGAGAAGAACGAGAGGGCTCCTGATTGCGAGTCGATAAACTCTTGGCAGCGGCAAATCCAGCTACACATAAAGGGGTAATTGCCGCTTCCGTACCACCGCAGAGCATTGCTTGAGCGTCGCCGCGTTGAATTAAACGAAAAGCCTCACCCACAGCATTGGACCCTGCGGCACAGGCGGTGACAGGACAAGAATTAGGTCCCTTAGCCCCTGTGTGGATTGCTGTTAGTCCGGCAGCCATATTAGCAATCATCATAGGAACCATAAAAGGACTGCATCGGTTAGGACCCCGAGTCAGGTAGATCTCCTCTTGCTCTTCAAGAACCTTGAGGCCACCAATTCCACTGCCAATTATCACTCCGACTTGGGCGGCATTGAGGTCATTGATTGCAAACCTGGCATCGGCGAGCGCTTGAGTACTTGCACAAACTGCAAATTGAGCAAAGCGATCCATGCGCTTCGCATTCTTGCGTTCTAAATAATCATTAGGGTCAAAGCCTTTGACTTCTCCAGCAATTCTACAAGCATGACGAGAGGCATCAAACAAGGTAATCGGTTCAATGCCACTGTGTCCCTTTATCAGCCCCTGCCAGTATTCAGTTACTGTGTTTCCCAGGGGGGTAATGGCTCCCAGACCTGTAACTACTACTCGCTTTAATTCAAGTGACATTAGTCTAAACTCCAGTCTGCGAGGGTTCGTTGCGCCTTAACTACTGGGCTATCGAGCAATCGGGCAGCAACTAGTAGTTGGGGGAAAGGAACACCGCCTCGGAAGACAAAGTTGCTTATAAGCTGCCAGCCCCTGCGAGTGAAATACTGTTCGCGAACCGATAGTCTCGCTGCCGGATAGATCCGCCTCCAGTGGAGAAGAGCCGAACGAGTCATAAACCAATCATCAAAATGGTATCGGTCTACCGAGAACCCTGCTTTCTCAAGTAGGTCAAATACCTCCTCCTGGCTGAATGTATGCAGGTGGTAGCGATCCAAATGCCGGGTCTCACCCAGTGGTACCGAGAATAGAAAGTCGCCCTCCGGAACCAGAAAGCTACGGATGCGATCAAGGAACTTGGCAGGATAGTGGAGGTATTCTATTGTCTCGAACGAAACAACAATGTCGAACCGCTCCGGCCACTCGAAATCCTCCGCGTCGGCGTAGATAAACTCCACACCCGGCGTCTGATAGTGTTTCCTGGCATATTGCACGGCTTGTGCAGATAGATCAACCCCCACTACGGCGCTCGCACCAGCAAGACCAAGCATCTGGCTACCGTATCCGGTACCGCATGCGATGTCCAGAACCCTTTTACCTCTTACATAGCGGGCGGCCTTCTCGTAGCGTCGGAAATGTATCTCAAAAATTCTTTGACTTGCTGGATCGTCCGCTGTCTGTTTGGGGATGAAGCGTTCCCATGTGACAGGAAGCTCCTCTGAGCCTTCAATCGACGCGGTAGTGGAGTTACTTGTGTCTGACTGGCCTTCAGCAACGTTGTGCTTGCGTTTCATTGCTCGCATCCTATTTTTTAACAAAGGGTTTTGGCTCTAGCCCAATTTCAGTGCTGTCTTTAACTCAATAACTGCTGATAGTAATTGTTAAGATTTCCACATCCTTGCTCAAGAGAGAATTGATTCGCATCTCGTAATGCGCGCTTAACAATCTCTGTATCGTTGCTTGATAACACTTTATGAATGCCATTTGCTAATCCTTCAACCTCGTTAGGTGGGACAAGATATCCATTTACACCATCGACTATGTACTCAGATACAGCTCCGCTATTGACAGTTACAACCGGAATACCTGAAGCCATTGCCTCCACAACTGTTCGCCCAAAAGTTTCGTAAGGTGAAGGGCTGCAAAATACATCACATGAAGCTAATAAATTAGCTTTCGTTTCTCCAAGAATAAAACCTGTAAAGTGGATGTTAGGAACCTGCTCAGCAAGACGTTTCAATTGGTCGACGACATCGACAGGGCCATCCCCAGCAATGATAAGAGAACACTTGTGATTTCTGGTTTTTAATCTCGCAAATGCTTCGATCAGCAAATCCACTCGTTTCTCAAAGCCAAGACGGCCCAAGAAGAGCAAAATTTTGTGATCTTGTTCCTGAACGCTTAACCACGGTTCTAACCATTTACGACTTCGACGGCTGGAACTATATGTGGAAACATTAATACCGTAAAACGGCATTGTATGGACATTTGTTATTCCCACTTCTTGACAGCTTTTGCTGGCAGCGGTACTAGGACATAGCGTCATATCGAATTCACGATACAGGTAGTTCGTTAAATGAGAACTACGAATAGTATTTCGTAACCACTGCCAACCAGGATAAGCAGCTGAGAAATTGTAAAGATCCGTATGATATTCGGCTATGTACGGAATATGATGCGTTTTTACATAACGCCTACCTGGAAATTGCCATGTACTTAACAAGAAAAACCGCTCTACGTCCGTCACAGTAACCAGGTCAGGTTTATAATAGGCTAGCCTTTTGTTGATTTGATGTACTGCGCTCAACCTAGGGACATGAGTCAGTTTATAAGGAGCCCAAGGCTTTGAGGGATAACGTTCAATAATCAACCTGTTGTCTAAATCCGATAGAACCAACGGGTAATCTGGCGTATTTTGCCAATCGGGCGCAAATACAACCACACGATATATCCCTTGCTTTGCCAACCATTGAGCACGCTCCCAGTTGAAGTGTGAAACGCCGCTTACGTCTGGAGGAAAGCCTGTTACAAGAAAAGCAAGGGTGTGGATTTTATGAGACTCCATTATTTCAACCCTTATAACTGTTCAAAGCAAACAGGAATTTGTCATCACCAACATCGCCGCAGTTGGGGGCATTCAGAAAACCACTGCGAATGAAGTACGAGAAATAGGTATTAAGCAATTTCGAGTCTACAGAAGGACAGACGATGGAAGTACCTGCGAGCCCAGCTACTGTCTCCTGGCAGTTGAGCTTGACTCTTCTTTGACCTAGTTCCGCAAAGGTCAGTTGTTCTTGAGACCACCTCCGAAGAAAGAAAGGTAAGAGACTACTTAAGGCATTGTCTCTGTCACCTACAGTTTTGCTTAGCTTTGCTTCCCATTTTTCATAGGAAATCTGCCGAACTGGATAGCCAAAATCATCGAGCCAATTGGCCACCTCACTCCAGGTCGAAAAATTAGGATTATTTAAGTGAAAAGCTAATCCTTGCAACTCCTTCTGCCTGGATAGATAGACAATAGCTCGGCTTACATAGTCTACAGGAACAATAGTTATGCCACAGTTCATATTTGGCATACTACCCATTTGAATGCAGCCTTTAATAAAACGGCAGGTAAAATCATCTGTATTCCAGATACCTGTTTGGCTGTTCCCAGCAATCAAAGGCGGCCTGTATATAGAAACCGGAAGTCCTCGGGTACGGGCTATGGTAACTAACTTTTCCGCCACCCATTTACTCTGCGTATAACCAAGGTCTATTCCCTCGGTATGAATAATCGGCTCTGATTCTTTCACCTCCTTCCCGTAATAACCAGATGAATCAAACACGGCATCAGTAGAAACGTAATGTAGTGGTTTGACTTTAAATTGACAAGCTAATCTCAGTATTTCCTGCGTACCCAGAACATTAGTAGGCTTTAATGCCGAATAAGGGTACACAAAATTCAAAACTGCGCCATTGTGATAAATGACATCGATTAGGCTTGCCATTTTTTCAAATTGTGACGCTGAAAGACCCAACCGGGGCTGAGATAAATTGCCGATGACTGGAACAATTCTGGAACTGTACTTTTCCTGCCATAGGTTGTAAGAGTTCAGGTTATTCTGGATTTTTCGCCGGCCTAACTCGGTATCAAAAGCACGTACCAGGCAATAGATGTCTGCCTCAGTCTGCTCAAGGAGTTCCTTAAGTAAAAAGGCACCCAAAAAACCGGTTGCGCCGGTCAAAAAAATTGAAGCTGTTTGGCTCTGCTCAGTATTTGTCGTGTCAGGATGAATTGAGTCATCTAGAACGGCTTCCTCGTTAAGATTCAAGACATTCCCTATAACATCTAAAGTGGAAGCATCTGGTGTAAGCTGCTTAAGCAACAGCGCTGCGAGCATGGCAATATTGGAGGCTTGCAGAAACTCTATTATTGGTAATTCCACCTGTAGTTGAGACTGAATCAAGTTGACCAGTTCAACTGTCATGAGTGAGTCCATGCCCATGTCAAAAAGATCTTGCTGCAGATCAGGCAATTGAGATAGCCCCAGCACCTTTGCGACTTCACCTTGAAGGTAAGTGATTAAGAGGGAGTAGCGATCGCCAACCGTTGCCGCCTCAAGTCGTTGTAAAACCTCTGGTCTTTGCACCGACTGCTGTTGGGCAGGTAACCGTTGCTGCACCTCAATCTGTGCTAGAAGTGGCCGTTTCCCCCTCGCTTCATAGAGCCCTTTGAATAGAGTCCAATCTACATTAGCCACTGTTGTCTGGACACAGCCTGTTCCAAGCAGGTATCTCAAGGCGGCGAGCGCTGGCTCTGGCTGCAATCCTTCCACTCCCATTCGAGTCAACCACGTCTGGAATTCTGCCAATGCCATGCCACCGCCAGCCCATGGTCCCCAATTCACACTCAAAGCTGGTAGTCCAAGTCCTTGACGATAATGAGCCAACACATCGAGAAAATGATTCGCCGCCGCGTAGTGCGCTTGTCCCTTGGACCCCCACATCGACGCTATCGAGGAGAAGCTAACGAAAAAGTCTAGCTTCATTGCCTGCGTCAGTTGATGCAGAATCCATGTCCCCACCACTTTGGGGCGAAGCACTTTCTCCAGGGTGTCAAGCTCCATGTCCTTGATAGCTTGATATCCAGGAACACCAGCAGCATGAACAACCCCTCGCAGGGGTGGCAATGATGCCTTAATTTGCTCAACCACCCTGACCATATCCCCCTCATTAGACACATCTGCTTGAGCGACTAGAATCTTGGCTCCTGCCTGCTTTAGTTGGCTCAAGGTTTCCTGCGCCTGACTTGAAGCTCCACCGCGCCCAGTTAGCACTAATTGCCTAGCACCCTGTGCCACCATCCACTGAGCTACCCTCAGCCCCAAGGCACCCAGACCACCGGTAATTAGGTAGGTGCCATTCGACCGGAACGGCACTTCTTGGGATTCTGGCAGTTGGCTTTGCACCAGGCGGGCTACATAACGGTGTCCATCCCGAAAAGCTAAATGGTCTTCCCCTTGGGAATCCCCAATTTCTGCAAACAGCTTCTGGGCTTCATCTAATGGAGCCTCAGGGGCTAAATCTAGCATTCCTCCCCACAATTCGGGATGTTCCAGAGCAATGACTTTACCCAGTCCCCACAGGGGAGCTTGAGCCACTGCTGGAAGCGATGGTCCGACTGGCATTGCACCTCGGGTCACTAACCACAACCGGGGTGAAGGAAGAGAGCTGGGGGAGCTGACCCCATCTCTAAAGACAGGGGCTTCATTGTGCTTGACTAGGGTTTGCACCAGATGCAGCACGCTACTAACACCTAGAGTCTGAGCTTGCTCAAGAGTTGGGATTGTCAACTGCTCTGCCGATCTCGCCTCTAAACTCCATAGGTGGACAATGCCCTGTAAAGGTCGCTCACTTGTTGCCATCACCTCCTGGAACAGACGCTCGAAGTCGTCTGGAGTAGACGGGTTGAGGCTTCTAACTCCGGTTTCTAACCTCTTATAGGCGTCCCCAGGATAGACCAGAATACAACTGTGACCATGTTCCTGTAAAAGCTTGGTTAGAGCTTGTCCCATACCCCCTTGAGCAGCAAAAATCAGCCAACTACCAGGTTCAGATGGCTGGGTTCCCTCTAAGGCAGTCTTCAACTGACGCGGCTGGGTCCGCCACTCTATCTCATAGAGCAAATCTTTGATTGATGCTGCCTGCTGCTGCTGTTGGTGTTGCTTAACTAATACGGACAGCAGCTTAGGCAGTAATTTCACCTCATCTTCTGAAAGTTGTCCTGCCGTTTCTAAATGCTGAGCTAACTGTTTAGTATCCCCTTGATGCAGGAGGTTAAATATTGGGGTCTGGGCATTCTCTGGGGATAAGAACTCTGCTTTTTGGTGCCCATTTTCAGCCGTTTCAATCCAATAGCGCTGTCGCTGGAAGGGATAAGTCGGCAGTACTACTCGACGACGCGCATAGTCTCGGTCAAAGCCTGACCAGTCTACAGGCACCCCGCGCACATATAGTTCTCCCAAACTCTGGAGCATTTGCTGCCAATCCGAGTGCCCTGGACGCAGACTGGGGAGCCAAACGCCCGTAACCACGCTGCTGCACTGGCGAGCCATCCCCAACAACGTCGGCTTCGGGCCAATCTCCACAAGCACTTCATATCCTTGCTGATGAAGGGTTTCCATGCTGGCAGCAAATCTCACTGGCTGCTTTACGTGACGACACCAATACTCAGGGGTGGCTATCTCAGCCGTGGCGAGCCTCCCGGTAACATTGGAAATTAACCCTATTTGTGGGGGTGAATATACCACACCTGCGGCAACCCGCTCAAAAGCTGTCAGCATTGGCTCCATCAAGGGGGAGTGGAAGGCATGAGAAACCTGCAACTTTTTAGTCTTGACTGCTTCTGCTTCCAGAGCGACGCATACTGCTCGTACTGCTTGGCGCTGACCAGAAATCACGATATTCTCTGGACCGTTAATCGCAGCGATTGAAACCTCTTGGACGTAGGGTTGAATGGCTGCTTGTACTTTGCTCTCGCTGGCAAACACGGCCACCATTTCACCATCTTGGGGCAGCGCCTGCATCAGACGAGCCCGGAGGGCAATCAGCTTTAAGCCGTCTTCTAGGCTGAATACTCCTGCAAGAACGGCGGCAACATATTCCCCCACGCTATGACCCATCACTACCGTTGGGTTTATGCCCCAGGACTGCCATAACTGAGCCAGGGCATATTCCAGGGCAAAGAGGGCAGGTTGAGTGTAGGCGGTTTCATCCAGGAAGGAACTCTCGCCGGTTGCTGGATACACTGGATACAGGACACAGAGCAGGGGCTGTTCTAGATAGGGACGCAGAATTTCATCGCAGCGATCAAGAGTGTGGCGGAAGGTGGGTTGGGTTTCGTAGAGTTGGTGTCCCATGCCTAAGTACTGAGAGCCCTGACCAGTAAATAAAAATGCTATTTTCGGGCGCTTTTTGCTATGTGCCTCACCACTCACCAGTACGTTTGTCTCCTGTTTGGCAGTGAAAGCTCCCAGAGTAAGGTGCAACTGCATGGTAGATTCAAGCACTACGCAGAAGCGGTGGTCAAAATGCGCTCGCCCCGTATTGGCAGTAAAGCAAACATCCGCTATCGATATCTCAGGATGAGACGCTAAGAAATCTGCATACCTTTGTGCCAGTTCCCCCAGAGCCTTCTCACTTTTTGCCGAAAGAGTAAGAAGGTGGAGGGGGCGTTCGATATCACCTGCACGTAGGGTCGGAATAGGCGCTTCTTCGAGGATCACATGGGAATTGGTGCCGCCGAAGCCAAACGCGCTGATCCCGGCAAAGCGCCTATCTGTGCCAGTAGACCAAGGCTGGCACTCAGTAGGAATGGTAATGGTCGTTCCTTCCAAAGAAATATATGGATTTAGCTGCTTCAGGTGCAGGTGAGGTGGGATCTCCCTATGTTGCAGCGAAAGTACCACCTTAATCAGTGCAGCCATCCCGGCAGCAGCTTCCAAATGACCAATATTGGTCTTGACCGAGCCAATCCAACAGGGTTGGTCTGGCGCACGCCCCTGCATCAGCACGCCTTTTAGGGATTTAACTTCAATTGGGTCTCCCAAAGAGGTGCCAGTGCCGTGAGCCTCAACATAGCTAATCTGTGCTGGTGCCACTCCAGCATTTTCCAGGGCTTGACGGATAACCGCCTGCTGGGAAGGTCCATTGGGTGCTGTAAGTCCATTGCTTTGACCATCTTGGTTAACTGCCGAGCCTCTGATGATTGCCTGAATGTTGTCTTCATCCCTGAGCGCATCCTTTAGCCGCTTGAGGACGACTACACCGCATCCTTCCCCCCGGACATAACCATCAGCACTGGCGTCAAAGGTCTTACAGCGGCCATCAGCCGCCATCATCCGAGCATGGGAGTAAGTGATAGTCGGCTCCGGCGACAGAGTCAGACTGACCCCACCGACCAAGCACAGATTGGACTCCCCACTCTGCAAACTCCGGCAGGCAAAATGTAATGCTACCAGAGACGAAGAGCAGGCAGTTTCTGTCACCACACTTGGCCCACGCAGATTCAGTATGTATGATAATCGATTGGCGGCAATGCAGAGGGTATTGCCAGTGCCATCGTAGGCGTTGACGCGGGCTAAATCCTTGGCTAGCAACCTGCAATAGTCGTAGTTGCCAATTCCCATGAACACCCCTGTTTGAGTGCCACTCAGCTTTGACGGCACTATTCCTGCATTTTCTAAACTTTCCCAGGCTACTTCCAAGACCAGCCTTTGCTGGGGATCCATTCGCTCCACCTCGCGGGGGGAAATCCCGAAGAAACTGGGCTCGAACTGATCCACCTGCTCTAGAAAGCCACCCCAGCGTGTGTTCATTTTTCCTGGTGTACCTGGCTCTGGGTCATAGAATTTATCAATATCCCACCGCTGTTTTGGCACTTCAGTGATAGCATCCACACCGTTACGCAAGAGCTGCCAGAACGATTCTGGATCCTTAGCTCCGGGAAAACGACAACCAATACCGATAATTGCAATGGAGTCCAATTTGATACCTCTGTGTTTAAGTATTTCTGCTGTTATGCCAGCCAAGCATTAAAGAGGGCAGGGGGGGCAGAGGGCAGGGCAAACGCATCTGATTTTTGAAATGCCCACTGGGAAAGGTTTTCAGCCATTTAGTCTTTATGCTGATAAATTCATAAAGCCCTTACTGTATAAGGCATCCAGAATTTAGATGCGTTTACCCTGGGGCAGAGGGGGGGCAAGAAGATCTAGTGGAAATCCGCATCTATTATGGTCTGTGGAACAGCACTAGGAAAGAAATTCATTAAAGCAACTAAACGCGAAAATCCCCAGAATAATTGTGGAATTGGAAACACTTTTAACCAAGGGAGAATAAGATTGAAGCAGAGGAAGGGTAGGCTAATTAAGCGGAGATTATTAAGTAAGTTTTTCCGGCTACCAACATAAGGCGGGACAGTATATGCTGCAAGGATTTTAACCTCTGGTTGATTTTGCTATGCCTGGTCAGCATCTCAGCTCTTTTGCAGGATAATAGTCTGTCCCCTTTTGTCCCGCTTTGCGCTGGTAGCCCATGCTACAGCCGTGAGCCGGTTTGATTTCCCTCTGTCTCCCCTGCCTCTCCTGCCTCCCCTGCCTCCCTGCCCTCTTCCTTCTAGGCAACAGACCTGGAGAACTGCTCAAAAGCCTTGATGTTATTTTGGATGGCCTTGCTAATCGAGCCTGCTGAAGCCATTAGGCCCATTTCACGGTTAACAGGCCACAAGTAGTCGATGTCCTCAAACAACCGGCGGAGATCTGACAGGAGGCGTTGGTGGTACTTAAAAGTTACATGGAAACCCTCGTGTTCTTGACACAAGCACTTCTCCAGCCACTGAAGTGCCTCTTGGGTAGACATATTAAATACAGGAGACTGTAGCAGTTTGTAAAACGAGAGCATGAAAGAAGCATCACTTCGGAATGTGGCAGGTAGCCCACCAGAAAGGTTACTCAGACCAACACTTTGCGCCCTGTAGATTGTCAGATTAGCTAAGAACTTCTCATATGCCGTTGGTTTCGCAAAGTCTTTGTACAAATCTTGAGAGATTAGCTGAGAAGTTGTAGTGTGGAAAGCTTCATCCAAGAGATGGTAATGGGAGACAGCTAGTGGAGCTGGGATAAACTCACCTTTGTTTTCTAATTCCCGATAATAATGGGAATAGCGGTATTCATAATTTTTGATTAGCATGTTGGCCATGAAGCGTGTAACGTAAAACACGCACGCCAAGAAGGGCGAACTTCCACAGTTCAATGTGAAGAACTGTAGCAAAGGTCGAGGTGCTAATTGCCCCAGCAAACCGGTCGTTTGGGCTGGGAGCAACTCGCCTTTTTGATCCAACTCCCTCAAATACTGAGAATAGTAGTGTGCTTGGCTCTTTAGCATCACCTTATTGGTGATGAAGCGAAAGATGTAGTCCTGAAATGCTGATAAAGGCGAACTTTGCCAGTCGAAAGAGAACAACTGTGGTTGATACCCAAGTGCTAATCCTCTAGCCAAATCATTTTTTTTGTACGATTTACCTTGGATGGAAGCATTAAATGCTGTTTGGCCTAGCAAGGCCCTTTTTGTTTTGTAACCAATCATGTGGAAGGCATGAATGTGGTGACGTTCCTGAGCTGTTTCAAGATCTATCTCTTGGCAGAGCGTTTCGTAACCACCAACCATGGAAAAAACGCCAGCCGTTACCTGGTTATAAAGTACAGCATTAGCTTCGGTAGCAGCAGTCTGGTTATACTGTGTAGCCCAATAAAGGTGATTGAGAGCTCGCTTTTGTGAGGGGGAGGCTTCTTGGTAGAGTGGGGTACCGTAAAGAAGTGAAAGCTCAGGCTCACTCCAATAATGGTCGCTGTTGCTACTATAGTTGAAGTTTTTGTCCAGCTCCTCTATTTTCTCCGTATAGTCGGAATCAATGTTGCGCCGGTAGTTGATTTCTGTCACTTTTACATGCTTCTTTTCCTGGGATTTAGGCGAAGATTTGTTGTTTGACTGCAGTGCTTTAGTAGTATCTACCATGATTTTCTCCTGAAAGTACATTCATTGCAAATTTTGATTTCTCTTGCACTACGGGTGCTTACACCTTTACTTTGGATTCTTCAACTATATGCTGGGCCAAAGCCTCAATATTGGGGTAATCATACAGTAGGGTTGGATCGAGCTTTCTTCCCATCCAATCTTCCAAGTCACCAGTCAAACCGATTGCTACCGAGGAATCTAGACCGTAGCGGTCGAAAGGAATTGTGACATTGACTTCATCCGGGTCGATCTCCAGCAGTTCAGCCATATAGGAGACTATCCACGCTTGAATCTCTGCTGCCGTAGACGGCTCCTTGTGTGCATCCTCTTTAGCATCAGCTTTGTTACTCCCCGAAACCGTAGACATTTTTGTGTCTTGAAAATCTAGGATTTCCATTGTTTAAACCTTTTTAGTTTGTTTGCTAGTTGATAGTTCTTCTAACAAGGCTGCGACCTCAGTCTGTAAATGCAGAAACTTAGCCTTGCCTTGGGGATTTTCACTCCAATCCTCTACGACATTTAAACTTCCAGTTAGAAACGCAGACCGACAGGCATGGCGCTGAATCTTACCACTCGAAGTCTTGGGGATACTCCCAGTCTTAACCAGTACCGTGGCATAAACCTGTAGAGCGTGTTCCGCCGCCACAGCCTGACTAATATTCCCTACCACCTGATTCAAATCCAGAGTCCGCAAGTAACTCCGCTCTACTTCCTGAACAACTACCAGTCGCTCTTTACCTTTTACCTCCACCGCAAACGCCGCCCCACAACCAGGTCGCAATGCCGGATGACTCTTTTCTACCGTCAGTTCAATGTCTTGAGGATAATAGTTTTGCCCCCGGATGATAATCACATCTTTGATCCGCCCCGTAATAAACAACTCGCCATCCTGCAAAAATCCCAAGTCCCCCGTGCGCAGGAACGGCCCCTCTCCCGTATCTGCCAGATAGGCATGGAAAGTCTGTTTTGTCTCCTCAGCTTGATGCCAGTAGCCCTGAGCCACACTCGGACCTGACACCCAAATTTCTCCCACAATGCTTTCTGGACAAAGAGTTAAGGATTCAGGGTCAACGAGCACAATTTTCTGGTCCAACCAGCTTCGACCACAGCCCACAATTGTTCGAGTGCCCTGCCGCTCGCTGGTAGCTGCCACCACCCGGTTTTCCTCAAGCGCTGCTCCATCAACCTGGCGAACAATGGGTGGAGCTGTTTTCAAACCTCCCGAAACAATCAGGGTCGTTTCAGCCATCCCATAGCAGGGGTAAAACGCCTCCCTGCGGAAGCCACAGGAAGCGAAAGTGTGAGCAAACTGCTCCAATGTTTGGGCACGTATGGGTTCAGCTCCGGTGAAAGCCAGCTCCCAGCTACTTAGGTCAAGACTCGCCCGTTGTTGGGGCGTAATCTTACGAATACAAAGGTCATAAGCAAAATTAGGCCCGCCGCTAGTAGTAGCTTTGAAGCGGGAAATAGCCTGTAGCCAGCGCCAAGGCTTTTGCATAAACGCCACTGGTGATATCAAAATCATTGGGGCACCAACATATAGTGGTTGCAGCACCCCTCCAATCAATCCCATATCATGGTAGGGTGGCAGCCAGCTTACACCCTGACTGTTAGGCGTATCAGCGAAACACTTATGGATCAAAGCTAAATTATGCAAAAGGTTGCCGTGGCTGACCATGACGCCTTTTGGTGTACCCGTAGAGCCGGACGTGTACTGGAGAAAAGCTAGGGTATCGCTCTTCACGAACGGTTCTTGCCATGCCTCCGCCAGGTCGCTAGCAATGTTATCCGTGGCTAGCCAGTGCAACGCTGTCAATTCTGGATTCACGGGCTCGCGACGCTCTATGTTGCCCAACAAGGATATAGTAGTGAGCGCTACCGTCGCTTGGGAAGAAACCACGATCGCCTGCAACCTAGAAATATTTTGATTAGGTCGGGGTGGATAAGCAGGGACAGCTACAACCCCAGCATACAAACACCCAAAGAAGGCAGCAATGAACTCCAAACCTGGTGGATAGAGCAGCAAGGCAGACGAAACAGTGGTATTCAGATTCTGAAGCTTAGCTGCGATCGCCCGTGCCTTAAGCTCCAATTCTTTATAAGTCAGCCTACCTGCTTCTATTTCCCCGTCCTGTAAAAAAGTATAAGCCGTTTGATCAGACTGATTTTGTGCTCTGTAGCCCAGCAGGTCTACCAAAGTCGAAAATTTGTATCCGGTGTCGGTCAAATCATCTAAATCAACAGTCATTCCATGCTCCTTGAGAATATCTGCAAATACCTACTTCCCTATTGGTTTAGGCTCAGTATGTTGAGCGATAGGCTGTAACTAATTGACCATCTTCCATATGAACAATACGGTCAGCAATATCAAGAATGCGATTATCGTGAGTCACCATTAGAACGGCACACCCTTGTTCCTTAACTAATTGCTGCATAAGTTTCACTATTTCTCGACCTGATTTACTATCCAAAGCAGCAGTAGGCTCATCAGCTAGAACCAGTTTGGGATGACAAACTAAAGCGCGCGCAATAGCTACCCGCTGTTTTTGTCCTCCAGATAGGTTGTCTGGATAGTAATTAATTCTGTTTCCCAACCCAACAGCCTTAAGTGCAGCTTCTGATTTTATAGATCTTTCCAGACTAGAAACATTTTCATGTAGTTTAATTGACATCTGTACATTTTGTGAAGCTGTTAATGAGCGCAGCAAATTGTGAGATTGAAAAATATAACCAATATGGCGACGAATTTTAATTAACTGTTTATCACTGGCTCCACAAAGCTCTTGATCGAAAACTTTAATACTTCCTTCCCAAACAGAGCGCAACCCCCCAATCAGAGTCAACAAGGCAGTTTTTCCTGAACCTGATGGTCCAGACAAAATAACAAACTCTCCAGGTTGAATTTTTAAATTTATGTTAGACAAAACTTTGCTACGTAATACCCTATGACCAAAGTAGTGATTGAGATGCTTAATAGCTACAATAGGCTTTTGATACATTGCTTTAGTTTAATAAAGTTAGTAATGCTAATATCCTATAATTAATTTAGTTTAAGTGTTAAAACATTAAAAAATATCTGCTGGATCTGCTTGACGCAGCTTACGCATAGCAACTGACCCAGAAATAGAACACATTAATATCGTCAATATTAGTACCATTAAAGCTCGACTCGGTGTCATTGCTACAGGTAACAACGTGACATTTTTAGTTATTTCATACACTACAAAAGAGAGAAAAAAACCAGGAGTATAACCTAATACTGCCAGAATTATTGCTTCTTGGCAAACAACAAATTCTAAATATAGGTTTTTATAACCCATCGCTTTTAAAGTTGCATATTCTGATAAACTATGAGAAACATCAGCAAACAAAATTTGATAAACGATAACGGTACCAACAATGAATCCCATTCCTACACCTAAAGTAAATATAAAACCAATTGCCGTACTTTTTTTCCAGTAGCTTTTTTCAAAATCTACAAAGCCTTGATGAGTAAATACTTTTATATCTTTGGGTAAGCTAGCTTCTATATTTTTAAGAGTATTTTTAGCGTTAGTATGAGGTTTAAGCTGAATAAGTCCAATATCAATTTCTCCTAATTTACGCTCAGTAAATAAACGAAGAAAATTTAATTCACTCATAATAACATTTCCATCAGCCCCAAAAGAAGGCCCTAGTGTAAACAAACCAACAACGTTAACTCTTTTACCGCCTAACTCAGTAATAATTGGTTCTCCCCGCTCAAATTCTGTAGCAATAGGCCCATACTCTAGGCGAGAAGCTCGATCAAACAAAATATTTTCTTTGAGCTTAAGTTTATCTAGATTCTGAGCAACTCCAGGAAATTTAAAAACAGAATTGACTGGCTCAAAGCCATAAACATATATGGCTCGAAAACTCCCATTACTAGGATTTCTCCAGTCTTGAAAGCCAACATATATAGGACTAATGGATTTAACACCATCAAAGCTTAGAACTTGATATAAACGACGCCAAGAAAAAGTCCTCATATAACCCAGAGATTTAGAACGAGCACTGATCAGAACTAAGTCTCCTTGCAAGTTCTGATGTAGTAGTGCAGCGCTATCATAAAGAGCTGCTTGAAACCCTAATTGCATAAACATAAGAATAACTGCAAAAGCAATGCCTGCCGAAGCAATAAGCAGACGAGTTTTTTGGCGACTTAATTGCAGCCATGCTAAAGGTATATCAAACATTATCTTTCTCGACTATTCGGGGGGGGGAATACAAGTGAATTAATTGAAAAGAATCTAAGCCAAAATTAGATATTAATTATGATATTAACTTGTAAGTTATTTAAAGCCGAAACTTTCTGAATGGCAGTTGTGTTTAAGCGAATTTTTACCTCAACAATTCTAGCATCTACGTCTGCCGCTGGGTCAGTACTTAAGACATTTTGTGGATTAACTTGTAGTCCGATTTTAGTTATTGTGCCCTGTAGTTCTCCTAAAAACGCATTGCTAGTAATAGTAGCTTTTTGCCCAACGCGTAATTTGCTAACATCTGATTCATAAACCTCTGCAACTACATTCATCTGATCTGTTTGTCCTAAAGCAACAATCCCGCTATTACCAACCACCTCTCCAGGCCTAGTATAAATTTTTAAAACTTGTCCGTTTATAGGAGAGCAGATATAGGATAGAGCTAAATCTGCTTGAGCTTTAGCAACATTGGCGAGCGCCTTATTAATTTCAGCTTGAGCCACTTGCACATCCGTAGGACGAACCTCAGCAATCTGGTTTAGGGTGCCTTTAGCTGCTTTGATTTGCTGTTGAAAAGTTGCTTCAATACGGTTTCGATTAACATTAGCCTCATTTAACTGAATTTGAGCAGTTTTCATTCTCAGTTGCTTACTATCTAATTGAGAAGCTGTAACTGCACCATTCTTAAACAAATTATGATAACGTTGATACTCGAGTTGACCGTTTTTAAACTCTGCCTCTAAGCGCGCGATAGTTTTTTCTTGAGCAGTAGTTTGTCCATACAATTCAGCTTCTAAGCCCACAATAGTCGCTTTTTGAGCTTCAATTTCTCCTATTTTTGCTCCAGCCTTTACCTTAGCAAGATTGGCTTGGTCAACTTTAACCTGTTCTTGAGTTAATTTTAGAGCCGCTTGTAGTTCTTCAAAGTTATCCAAAATAGCAATTACTTGCCCTATTTTAACTTTGTCGCCCTCCTTTACTAGAAGTTTGCCAACTCGACTTGTTCCCAATCCATTCAGAACAGAAGGAGCAGATAAGTGAACTACTTCTCCTTCTGGTCTTAAATGTCCCAAAGCAGAAACAGATCTAATTGTGGGAGTGGTTGTGGCAAGATTTGATAAGGAGCCTCCAGTGCTGCGTTGGAAGTGAAAGACATATTGGAAAGCAGCTCCGCTCAGCACTAGAGCTGTGACAACTGCAGCAATGATAGTCCATCGTCCTGAAGGCTTGAAGAATGGTTTATTTTCTGAGATAAAATCAGGCTTCATAAGCTTGTGGTCGCAAAGGTAGATGAACTCCTCACAGGAAAAAGCAGGGCTTGTTGAGAACAAAGAGACTCAAAGACCCTTGAAGTTTAGGTGGAATGTAAGCCAAGGGGACTCCGAATAGCCTAATGACAAAGGATGCTACTGTGTTCAGCACCGCGTCTTGTCCAACTGCCACTGCTTGCCTTTCACATCTTCAGTACGAAAAGCCAGAATTTTTGTCGTATAAGTTGAAAGTGTATAATCTTCCCTTATGACCGAGAAAGTGCTTCTGACCGAGGACTGAGTAATGAGTAGAAAAGAAGTTGGCATCGCGACTCACACACGGTTTCAAGCCCCAGTATTAAGACATGGAGAGCCTGAAAAAATTTGTTTTGAGACACTATGTACGAGGGACAAAGACTTCCTTTTTCAAACCCTTGTCTTTAAAGCTGGGGAATACTTACGTCTTCAGCACTCATTACTCTCTTTTGAGATGAAAGGATTCGGGAGTAGTGGAAAAACTTTGGACTTAAGGCACACTTATCCTAGTTATTAGGGCTGATAAAGTGCACTCTTGGTGTCTTCTCTAACAGCCCGCAGCGCCTAGCGCGCTGAGTAAGTCTAACTGAATAATTGCAAATGCTTCTATGCTGAGGTAGACTGTCGTGAAAACTTACTGTCCTTTTAGAGTTCTATTACCCTACTATAACATGCTCTAGCAAAAAAAATGTATTACAAGCTACTAATTGCCAAAGGCTCAGCACAAAGTTTTTCTCACCTGTAAAAATTATGGCTCTTAATGGATTCCAGGGATCTACTTGAGGAGACATGCCAGAAGAGCTGGAAGTAGTGCTTTACCTCGGTTTTCGAGTATTATGAACAAACTCGAAGAAGCCCAGATATAGGGGCAACTTTTCTTGAGAAATTCCTCGGTGTGGCCTGAACCAAGACCGAAGTAAGGACCAGAAACCTGACATCGTATTCACATGTACTTCGCAGAATCCATCTCCATCCTCGTCGAGAGCATACTCTCCCTTACCGTGACAGACACTTTTATGGTCATACCCCCACTTGGATAGACGAGAGTAGATGTTGTATTCGTCAGTGTAGATAAGCTCGACTTTATCCAGTTTGGGGAAAATTCGTAAGTTAAGTCAGATTGAAACCAAGACATTCAAATGATTTGGAGCGTTTTAGATCATGACAGCTCTCCCCCTTTTAAATTTTAGGCTGATGCTTATACGCGCTCGTTTTTTTGGCAGCTCATCCCATTAAATCGGCAAAAATATCCGTTGAATTGAGCAATAATCAGCGGCTAATGATATTTATCCGCTTAATGTTCTTTGTTGTCCGTTTGCTATCGCCACACCACTTACACGGAGGCAATTACAGCTAATTCTGTCCGAGATAATTTCACTGGAACTTATCAGCCTCTGAACTTCCAGTTGAGCAGTTGGCACCGCTTCAAACAGTAAACGCTGTCCCGGAAAAACCACCCGTTCAAACTTGAAATTGGGCAGATTCGTTAGTCGAGCTATTTGAATCTGGGTAGTGCCATTAGCATAGAAACAAAGAATTCGTTCAGAGGATTGACCAGACATATATAACAACTTAGTCGGATGTTTTATTTATATATTTTCTCCTCAAGAGTTGAGTAAGTATTTTTACTTAATTTCAGTCAGAATACTCGTTGATATTTCTGTAATCTTACGGGTTTCAATCGTCTCTAAATGTGCTTCGCTAGCCCACACCCATGGCCATGCCTCTCCAACCGGTTGTGTCGCAAAAACAGGTAGGTGGTAAGGTGGGAAAGCCCAAAACCTCGAACCCCGCTTTTCCAATGTCCACTCTCTCCCTATTCAAATGGCGGCACTTCTTGCCTGAAATCATCTTACTCAATGTCCGTTGGTACTGCCGCTACCCCTTGAGCTACCGCGATTTAGAGGAGATGATGCTCGAACGGGGTGTTGAGGTAGATCATTCGACGCTCAACCGTTGGGTGCTGAAGTATGCTACCGAGTTGGACAAGCGGATTCGCCCTCATCTGAAGCAAACGAACGACTCGTGGCGAGTGGATGAAACTTACATCAAAGTCAAAGGGTTAGGGTCGAGTAGCAGGTCGCCCTACTACCCTCCCTTTCGGAACCGTGCTTGCTGTAGGGTAGGCAGCCAGCGAGTTACCATATTGGCACTTTTCCAACAGCCCCCCTCCAAACTACGCATGACTGTTTCCGTATCACGTAGCTTTCCGGTAATCTTCAACGCGAAAGGGCTTTGCCGTCATAACGTCCATACTGAATTTTGTGATGACATTCAAGGCAAACCACTAGCGTTTTGCGGCGGCGTGCAGCCATCTTTTTCATCCAGTCTGGTCGTTCTGATTTTCCCTTTTGCTCCAAGTCTGAAAGTTTGCGGATGTGGTGGACTTCAATCTTGTCCGTTGAGCCACAAAGTTCACATTCTTGGGCTAGGTGTAGTAACCTGCAATACTAATCGCTAAAACCTGCAATCAAGGTAATTTCAAATCAGGATTAACTGCAACTATAATTGTGTTTCAGCCAGGATTATTTGCAACTGAACCTGCAATCATCGGTTTGAGCCAGAATTATCTGCAACTATAAAGTAAAAAAAACGTTCGTTTTCTTAACTGCCACACTGGTAAGGCTTAGAGAACCTTAAAGCGTTGGTTTTCAAGTTAAGAAACTCGCTGAAGAATTCAAAGTTAATTTATCAAATTCTGAAATGAGTTTTTTGCCAAACTCCTGTCAATACTTACAACTCAGTCCTAGTAAAGCGTTGAGTCTATTTGCAAATAATCCTGGTCGAAGCGGATGATTGCAGGCTGGTTGCATTTAATCCTGGCTCAGTTGCATTTAATCCTGGTTCAACTGAAATTATAGTTGCAAATAATCCTGGTTTGAAAGTGTCTTGATTGCAGGTTTGGGCATTTATAATTGCAGGTCACTACAACTAAGCGGTTGTGGTTACGGCAGACCAAGCGATACAGGTGGAGGTCGTGACCAACGAGGAAGCAGATTAGGGACGCAAACACGTCTTTCCTCACGAGATAATTCCCATAGGTCGCGCGGGAAGCAGTCTCAAAAGGTAACTACTCAGGCTTAAATTTTAGTGATCTTGGGAGAGAAGAGAGAGAAGGTAGGATAAGGTTTGAGGGGCAGCCCTTTCAATGTGTATGATTCCTGTCTTTTGTCTGAGCCAGTAGTTTAGCAGTTGAGACATGGGGTTGGTTCTTAGGGGAGGTTCGTTTTGGCTGCGCTTTTTTGGGGCCTCGTGCGTGACGGCGAAAAGCTCTCAAGTTAACTTGACCAGCCAGATATTTGAGAACTTCAGATAATTGGATAAGGGTCATTTCCTTGAAGACATGCCACTCTTCAGGGGGAATGGCAATCATCATGCCCCGGTAAGTTCCCTGGATTTCATCAGCCAAATAGTAGCCAGAAATCTCAGTTTCAATCTTCTCGGTTCCATGAACGCTCCTTAGGGCAGCTTTCACTACAGACAGCACGTTGTAGGCGACCAAAGCAATACAGAAAGCAAACAAGGAAGCCCTGGGATAGCCCAATGTATTAATCTCGCAACAGAGACTCTCGGTCAGTACTTGAAATAGAGTTTCAAGCGTCCAACGCTTACGATACAGCTGGGCTATTAACAGCGCACTTGCTACCTCAGATGGTAGGTTAGTGAGGATAAAGATTTCGCACTCACCATCGCGGGTAGGTTGCTCCAATTGGACTTTCACGCGACGCACCCGCAACAGTTGACCATCATTATCACTCAAGAGGATTGTTTGCTCAAACACCTGCCCACTGTCAATTTGACCCACTAGGCGAAAGTCATCGATGGGATGCCAAGGTAAGCATTGATGCTGCCGAATGACAAAGTTGGCTTGTTGAGCGACAATTCCAAACAGAAACTTGATTGTACAAAAATTACGGTCAGCTATCCAGACATCTCTCGCTTCAACACTCGGCAGCAGGTCTACTAATAAAGAACGTTCCTGCGCATGACCATCTTCACAGGGGAATACATCCACCGCCAACATCAAGGACGGGTCGAGAACCACTAGCGACTTGCCAGGTAGCGGTGCACTGTTGATCTGACGCAGTTCCATTCATACGATGTTCGGTTGCCGCGATCGCGTTGCCGTCCAGAATTTTGACTCGGTAGCCTGGCAACCAATCCGGCAGATTTGCTTTGAGGTGCCGAATTGTTGCCTCCATAAGACTAGCTGTCTCTCTAACTAATTCAGCACTGATGTTTGGCTCGATGCCATTGATCTTGTTATAGACAGAAGTCACTGAAACGCCAATTTCCTCGGCTGAAGCCTGATAAGCCGCATGCACGGATGGACGAATGCCACAGACAACCAGGCTCATCAAATCGACTACTGTTGAAAACAAAAGCTCTCGAGTGTACTGAGTTTTGGCACTACTTTCAAACAGCTCATTCAGTCTATGTGAACAGAGAACTTTCTCCAAAAGTCCGCGAACCATGACAGAAACGGGGCTTTCTTGCACAAAGCGCTCAAATACCTGACCTAACAACATCCTGTTTTCCACCCTGAAATTTCTTTATCTCCCAACCAAACAGTAAATCAGCATAAAACACAACCCTGGGAAATAGCTGGTGTATTTCAGGTAGTGAGACCCACTCTCATTTTGGGCCTATAGCCGTGTATTACATGGGAAGCGAGGTTTGTTCCCGTGTATTACATGGATGTAGTGCTAAAAATATCTAAAAATCGTCTATGTTGGCGGAAGCAGGTAACGAAATCATCAACTTGGTAAATCCTCATCATTAAACCAACCTTTCTATCTTGTTATAAACCACTCAAAACGTAGAACAAGATTTTTTACGGTAAGAGAACTTGAAACCCAATAACTTTAGGCTCTACAGAAGTTATTTTATACACATTGAAAGGGCTGGGTTTGAGGGGTAAAAGCCTGAACGAGGTGACAGCGAGTGAGTCAATCTGCCCCAAAAGTTGACATCAGCCGAGAGGAGATGCGTGCGATTTACGCGCAGGGGGAAGATGCTGTCATCCGGTTAGTCGAACAGTTGCTGGAGAAGATCGGGCAACTAGAAGGGCGGCTCGAGACGTTAGAGAATCAGTGCCAGAAGGATAGTCACAATAGTAGCAAACCGCCATCAGGTGATGGGTTTGGGAAACGAACCAAGAGCCTTCGCCCCAAGAGTGGGCGTTCGAGTGGGGGACAAAAGGAGCATCCAGGCAGCACTTTGGAGTGGAGTGAGGCAGTGGATGAAGTCGTGGTGCATCAAGTCATGCAATGTGAGGGCTGTGGTGCATCGCTTGCGGATGAAGCGGTAGTGAATTTGGATTTACGTCAAGTGCATGATTTGCCACCTGTGAAGTTGGTGGTGAGCGAACATCAGGCGGAGGAGAAATGCTGTCCCCACTGCGGGGCGCTAAACCGGGCAGCATTCCCGCCCGATGTGAACAGTGTGGTGCAATATGGCTCCGGGGTGAAAGGGTTGATGGTGTACTTGATGGAGGGACAATTGCTACCCTCCGAGCGAGTATGTGAACTCTTGAGTGAGGTGTTTGGCTGTGAGGTGTCGGAGGGCACCCTCTACAACGCACGAGAACGGTGCTATGAGCAGTTGGCAGCAGTGGAAGCGCATCTGAAATCAGGTGTGCAAGGGGCTGAAGTCGGACATTTCGACGAGACCGGGATGCGGGTGCGGGGCAAGTTGATGTGGCTGCATGTTGCTTGCACATCGGCGTTGACTTACTACTTCGTCCACGCCAAACGGGGTCAAGCGGCGATGGATGCTATGGATATCCTGCCCCAGTTTGCGGGTACCAGTGTGCATGATGGTTTGGTAAGCATTGCCTGCTATGACTGTGCCCATGGGTTGTGTAATGCCCATCATCTGCGGGAGTTGTTGTTCGTGGTGGAACGCTACGAGCAACCGTGGGCGGACGAGATGATGACATTATTGATTGACATCAAAGACCAGGTGGAGGCAGACAAAGACGCTGGGCAAAGCACCCTGAGTGCAGAACAATTAGCTGATTTTGAACAGCAGTATCAACAACTGATTGCCCAAGGTCTCAAGGCGAATCCACCGCCGATTGATGACTCCGTTCCCAAACACAAAGGTCGTCCCAAGCAAAGTCCCCCCAAGAACTTGCTCGACCGCCTCCAGTCCAACCAAGCAGCGGTCTTGGCTTTCATGCATGACTTTCGGGTACCGTTTGATCACAATCAGGCGGAGCGCGATTTACGCATGATGAAACTGAAGCAGAAAATCTCCGGTGGCTTCCGCTCCCTTCCGGGTGCCCAAATGTTTTGCCGCATTCGGGGTTACATCTCGACCCTCAGAAAACAGCGGCTCAAGGTGCTCAATGCACTGAGACTGGTCTTTATGGAAACACCTCTTTTCCCTGCTCTGCAACCTGAGTAGTTACCTCAAAAGTGCAATAAATTTCCACAAAGTGGAAGAATACCAGCTTTTGTTTTCGCTGTTTACTGTGTATTAGGGGATGCACAGCTATTTAACACTTGGGATTCAACCCATCTGAAACTCCTTAGTCAATCAATTTCGGTGCCGGTACTGGTATCGGGACACTTAACCAGCGCTAATGCCTTTTCTTTCAGTTTTCGGCTCGATTCCGGTAGCCAGCTGTACGCCCAATAGTCACGCGGAAATTGCTGGATGTGTTCAGCAAGCAACCGTACCAAGTGCTGTCTATCGCCGCTGTCTCGGCTGATATGCTTGAGGGCAGCTTTAAATACATCCGCTCGTGTCTTCCCAACTCCATTAGCGGTGCAATCTAGCAAATCTAGTATTGCCGTCCAGGTCACGCACCGGAGCATCGAGACAGCCACTTCAGCCGGTGTTGTTGCCGTGGGGATGGTGGGCGTGAGCGCATCTAGTTGCGACACCTCTGCTTCTGTGATGGGGTGTGATGGGTCTGTGATGGGTTGGTGATGGGTCTGTGATGGGTTAAACCCTTTGCCCTGCATAGAGTGTGTAGGGTTGTAGGGTGTTTCTTCTATATTTTGGTGTTGCGAGACTTCTGCCTCAAGTTCAAGACACTGTTGTTGAATGCTGTTGTCGATGGAGGCGTTTAAGCCTTCAAACCCTACACCGGCCTTATCCAGAGCGGGTTCTAACCCTTCACACAACCCTTCACAACCCTTCACTAACCCTTCACCGATGGGGTCAGGAGTATTGGTCGGTGGGTTGCCTGGTGGCGTATTATCTGGGGGGTTGGGTGGGGCAATGGTGAAACTTTCATCAATGCGCGGAATGTGGTCGTCTATCCCTGGTTGCCGTAACCGTATCCCTTGAATCTTCATCCCCGTGCGGGTGCGGACCTTTCTCACCTCCCACCCCAGTGAGTCAGTGAGTAGGTCGATTAGATTGTTGGAGTAGCCCACTAGAGAAAAGGGTTTGAGGCCGGAAACCTCACAGATATCACGGTAATGTCCATAGGCCGTTTCCTTCTCGCTCCCATCATCACGGCGGCGTCCATCGCCTATTGTAATTTCGGAATCTGGAGCGCAGATGAGCCACTCGTTGGCATGGAAGGCAATGCTGCTAGTCTGGCACTTCATCAGCCATTCCTGCTGTTTGAAAGCTGGGATTTCATCGTCACCTAGCCCCTTAATCAGGCTTGTCACATAGCTATCGGAGAGGGCAAGTGCAATGGGGATGAGGTTGGGGATCTCAGCGTCCATCAGTTGCTCGGCTTTTGAGTCTCGTAGATGCCTGGGGATAGGGTTGAGGAATTGAATCAGGGACAATCGGCGCTCTAGTCCGGTGGTGTCCCCGGTAAAGATGGAGCTGTTTGAGAGGACCAGGAGTAGGCCATAGAAGGGCGAATTTCCCGGCTTTTTGTAGATTTCACGGTAACGCACTCGGTCGCCGCCAGTGAGCTTTAGCAAAATCTCGATCCCAACCTGTCGCCGTTCGTCTGGAAACACCACTAGCTGACTGCCGATAATAGCGGCGATCTCGGTGCCTTCGTCCAGGGCAGTGAGGCTGGAAGCTGTGCAGTTGGCATCCCCTACTATCTTTTCGAGGATTCTAGAGAAGGTGCCTTTGCCCGTCCCCGGCTTGCCGACTAAGTGCGCGAACATCTGGAGGTCGTGAAACCGGAATTTTAAAGCGCCGTTGATGACCGCCAGAAGCTTCAAAACCCGCTTCATGTCGCCGTCCATCGCCCGGAGCATGTACTCGTAGATGCGTGGACACTGCTGCGCTAGAGCTGCGATGGGGTCTGACTTGTGGCTTAGTACTGGTGGGTAGTCGAAAGGAAGGTACGATGTGAACCTGAATCCAGAGCTATGCTCTAGGCGCTCGTTGGTTTCTGTATCTAGCACGCAGTTGTTAAACGCGATGTAGCGCCTCCGGTCAAAGGTAATCCACTCGTCAACCATTAACTCCCATCGCAAAACCCTGATCACGTTATCTACGTAAGAGGGCACTTTCCACTCGCCACCCTTGGACTTAATCACGTTGTAGACCATGCGACCAAAGGCATCGTCCTCTACTGCGTCCCAGGACTTACCGTTAAAAACTCGCCAGGTCTTCTGCGAGTTATCAAACGCCCAGGTCGGCTGATACTTTTCTGCTATCTCTAGCGCCATCTTTTGGGCTGAGGGAGGCTGGTCTTTCTTGTCAGCTGACTTTTCCTGATCAGCCTGGGAATCCTTAAACTGGCGCTCCCAAGTGGAGATATCCACAGCTTTACCCATCACTTCACGGATGAAGCGCTCACCATTGTGATTGTGGATGTAATCGTCCATGCCCTTACCCTCAGCCACCGTCCAAAGTCCCGTGACGCTATAAACCGGGACTTTGAATAGTTTAAGCTGATGTGCCAGCTTACTCTGTGCTTTGATTACGGCTTCATTGGTAGCGCAGTCGGCATCAAATGCAATGATGAATCCAAAGCCAGCTTTAGCGTAGCGCTCCAAAGTAGGCACCAAATACCGCTTGCCTTGCGGGTCCGAATCTTTGGAGGTCAAACCCATCTCGACACCCAGTAGGGCAATGGTGGGGATGCCATTGGAGCAACCCGCGATCGCCTTGAAGAATCCCTCAGTCAGCAGTAGGCAGGGATGACCATCTATATTAAATGCCCGTTGCTTGAGAGCCTCGATGTTATTCCAGTAGTGAGGGTCAGTTGGATACGTGGGGAGCATGGCATCATACTCACCCAGCGGTGAACGATACTTGGCTGCTTTCTTATCGCCTTCTGACTTCCAGGGTTTGTCTGGCTTGAATTGGCTTTGATGGTTGCAGCCTTCAAGCCAGATGCCATCCGATTTAACTGCGTATCCTAGCCTCTGTGTGGCTTCAGTTGCTATGACTGAACGAGAGTTGGCTAAGACCCACTGGGCATTCAAGCCCCGTTTCTCAACGCATTCGGAATAATGCCGCGATGTTAGCTGTGAAGTGGAGGGGGGGGGGATCTCATCACCGGCTTGATTGTTGTGCGCCAGCGTGGGGGCAGATTGATTTTCAATTTCTGTTAACATCTCGATCTCCTTTGCCAGGAGCCGAGAACTAAGCTTGCGTGAGCGATCGCTTTACGGTCTGCGATCGGCTCTGAGCGCCTAACAGCCGGGGGAGGATAACTTTTTTAGCAAAAATAGCCAAAATCGGGTTATCCTAAAGGAAATATTTAATGTGTGCGGCTGTCAGTGCTGGGGAAGTTGAAAGCTTAGATCCCGGCCTGACTTTTTTTTGACTAGGGTTTACAACGAATTACAGAAACGACAAGCGCCAACCGCTCGGACGAGGGTGCTGGCGCTTGTCTTTGGGCATAGACTGAGTGGCTTGGGTGCGGGATGCAGCCTGCGTTCATAAATCTGCATGAATTTAGCGATGCTACTGAATATTTTGTTGGAACAAAAAACTGAGTTGTCATAAGCATAAGCCTGAGACACCTTGTTTTGTCAATTTTTTTCTGATCAAAGAATTACTTTGCCCTAAATAGTCTGCAAGTGGAAACTATTTATTTTTACAAAATAAGGTTTTGTACTAAAGAAATTAGCGCTCCTCCCTTGTATTAATTAGCCTCTTAAACAGTTTCCGGTTGCCTAGTATTAGGGGTTTTTTGCATAACCCCTCGAAAAGGTATATTTCAGTGACTAGGTGTTTTAGGCAGACTGGAAGAAATAAGTCTAGAAATCTTATGGAATAAGACTTTCAGTCGGTGTTCTCTGTTGGAGATCAACCTTTCTGTCTCAGCTTTTGGCTGATCACTTTTCAAAACCAGTAATCGCACTTCGAGCGTCAAGAACTCGCTTGCATCGCCTGAAATCTGCATTCCTTCGTCACTTTTGGCTCAACTCAGACGATCAGCTGATCTGAAATATACCTTTTCGAGGGGTTGTGCTAAAAACCCCAACTTCGAGAAATCTACCTTTTGTAGCGCTGTCCCTACCAGGGCGCTGAAGCTCAACTTCATTGCTTGATTTACCAAGCCAGTGCCTTGCTGTCCTTTGTTTTGCCCGCCCCCAATCAGTCCAGCCAGCTGTTCACTTAGCTGATTCGACTGAAGATCCTCTGGAGTGGCAGATTTGATCAGGTTGAGCAATTGAGCAGTCGGATCTTGCTGTCCGGGCTGACCTACCACTTTTTGCCAAACGCCTTCGAGCTGGTCTGCAACTTAATTAACATCTTGTTTGGAGAAATCTGTGCGACTGGTAATTAAATCTACAAACGTCTGGCGATCAATATTGCGCAGCAGATCGCTGCCGGCGAGCGATTGCAAGTCTGAACTACTGAGAATTTTTTC
>JAABUQ010001677.1_pt1 | contig 46581 bp, 35 predicted proteins | sample 5560001 | NCBI WGS metagenome assembly JAABUQ01 (sample SAMN10711888, study PRJNA513371) | rock metagenome | isolation source: Antarctica rocks | place: Antarctica: Victoria Land, Finger Mt nord | collected 2015-12-18 | reverse complement strand
GTCACCGGCGTCGCTGCGCGCATACCTGCGCACACGGCTGCCGGAGTATATGGTTCCCACGCTTTTCGTGCAACTCGAAGCACTGCCGAAGTCCCCGAACGGCAAACTCGATCGTAAAGCGCTGCCGCCGCCGGACGCGGACGCCGCGCGCAGCCGCAGCGCTCCTTTCATCGCCCCGACGAGCGCGACCGAAACCGTCCTAGCTCGCATCTTCGCCGACGTACTCCGCCATGAAGTGCCGATCGGTATCGACGACGATTTCTTCGAAGCCGGCGGCCATTCGCTCCTCGCCATGCAAGTCGTGGCGCGCGCCGGTACGATGCTGCGCACGCGCCTTTCCGTGCGCAGTTTCTTCGAGGCGCCGACCGTGCGCGGCGTTGCGGTGGCGCTCGCTCGGGGCGAAACGGCTGCCGGCCGGATCGAAACGGTCGCTCGAGCGGTGCTGCGGCTGGCGGAGATGACGCCCGAAGAACGGCAGCGGCGGCTGGACGCTGTGGAAGCGATGTGACGTCGGCCGATCAGGCGCTCCTCGATCAGTTGCTCGCTGAAGCCGGCGTCGCGAGCGAACCGGCCGTTCGGGGTTTGCGCGGCGGCCGCCGTCCGGGCCGGCTTCCACTTTCGTTTGCGCAAGAGCTGTTGTGGCTGCTGGATAACGCGTCGCCCGGCATGACGGCCTACAACATGCCGGTCACGCGCCGCATCACGGGCCCGCTCGATGTCGCGGCGCTCCAAAAAAGTTTGAACGTCGTCGTCGGCCGCCACGAAGTGTTACGCACCCGCTTTACGCTCATCGACGGTGAGCCATCGCAAGTCGTCGATCCGCCGCAAGCGGCGGCCTTTGAGCGCATCGACCTGCGGACCGTGCCTGCAGCGCAGCGAGACGCACGCGCCAACGCAATTGTGGGGGAGCGCGCACGTCGGCCTTTTGACCTCAACCGCGAGCATATGCTTCGCGCGACGCTCCTCCACGTCGGCGAAGACGATCATATCCTGCTGCTCGCCATGCATCACATCATCGCGGACGGCGCTTCGCTTGGGGTGCTGTTTGGGGAGCTGGCGGCTTCGTACCGCGCGTTCCGCGCCGGTGCGAACGCCGAACTGACGTCGCTTGAATTCCAGTACGCCGATTACGCCCTGTGGCAGCGCGAAGCGCTCGCCGGTGAACGCTTGAACGAACTGCTCGCGTATTGGCGCGCACGACTCGGCGAGCGAACGCACATGCTCGACCTACCGACCGACTATCCCCGACCGGCGAGACCGACGTTCGCGGGCATGCAGCGCTCGCACCTTATCGAGCCGCACATCGCTCGGGCCCTCGAGCGCCTTGCCCGCCAACATGATGCCACGCTGTACATGGTCATGCTCGCCGCGTACGCGACGTTGCTGCACCGCTACACCGGACGCAGTACCGTGCTCGTCGGCTCCAACGTGGCGGGACGTATGGAGCCAGGCACCGAGAAACTGATCGGCTACTTCAACAACACGCTCGCAATGTGCGCGAATTTCGCCGGCGACCCGTCCTTTTCGGCGCTGCTCGAACGCGTCCGCGAGAGCTGTCTTGAAGCGTACGATCACCAGGACGTTCCCTTCGAGAAACTCCTACTCGAATTGCGTGACGGCGACCAGCGCCTTGCGCAGACATCTCTGTTCGATGTCGTGCTTACGGCGCAGCATGCGACCGCGGCAGCGCTCGAACTCGAGGGCACTTCCGTCAGTCCGTACGGCGTCGACATGGGCGCGACGAAGTTCGACCTCACGCTCTTTATGGCGGAGACGCCGCACGGTTTGCGGCTGACGTTACGCGCGCGCTCGGACCTGTGGAGCGCAGCAACGGTCGAGCGGATGCTCGCGCAGTTGCAGACCATAGCGAACGCCGTTGTGACAGATCCAGGGCAGAGCGTTTCACGCATTCCGGTCGTGACCTTCGAAGAAGCGCAGGTCATCGCAGCCACGAACGCGACCGCGGCCGACATCGGGACCGGCAGCGTCGTCGCGGCTTTCGAAATGCAAGCCGCACGCGTTCCGCAGGCCACGGCAATCGTCTGCGGCGACAAAGACATGACCTACCGGGAACTGAATGCGCAGGCGAACGCGCTCGCCCTTCGTCTGCGAGCCCGCGGCATCGAGCGCGGCATGCCGGTCGGTCTTGCGGCGGAGCGCTCAGTAGTAGCGATCGTCGGAGTCCTTGGAATCCTCAAGGCCGGGGCCGCATACATACCGTTTGACGTTGATCTGCCCCAAGAGCGGTTGGCGCAGCACCTTGCCGAAAGCGGCGCGCGCTTGATCGTAACGAGCGCCGACGCTGCAAAAACGTCCGCGTTCGATGCGAGCGCGCTCATCATACTTCGGGACGATACGACAGCTGCCGGTGACATGCCGCGCGACGCGGATGCCGACGACAACGTCACTGCCAACATCACTGCGGAAGACCTCGCCTACGTGTTGTTCACCTCGGGCTCAACCGGCGTGCCGAAAGGCGTCGCCGTCACGCACGGCAATCTAGCGTCGTATGTTCGCGCCATCTCGCGCGTACTCGTCGACGTCCCACATGGCGCACCGGGCGATGGACTCGACGCACTTGCCGGTGCTGCGTTGGCGCTCACCGGGACGCTTGCGGCCGATTTGGGCAACACCGTGCTTTTCCCCGCGCTGTGCTCGGGAGGCACGCTGCACATCCTGCCGCGCGAAATCATGAACGACCCCGCGCATTTCGCGGCTTACACTCGTTCGCATACGCTCGACATCGTGAAGATCACGCCGAGCCATCTGCGCGCACTGCTGCCCGATGCTGACGTTGCGAGCTGCTTGCCGGCGCGCTGGCTCGTCCTTGGCGGTGAAGCACTACCGCTCGAGTTGGCGAACGAGCTGCTTGACGCCGGGCACTGTCGCATCCTCAATCATTACGGGCCAACGGAGACGACGGTCGGGGCGGCAACCTTTGAAGTGACGACAGCGTCGCTCGAAACCGCTCGCCAAGCCGGCGCGCGAACGGTTCCGATCGGCGGCCCGTTACCGAATGTCCGGGCGCACGTGCTCGACGCGAATTTGCAAATGCTTCCGCTCGGCGTACCGGGCGAACTCGTCATCTCGGGGCGGGGCGTCGCGCGTGGTTACCTGCACCGGCCGGACTTCACCGCCGAGCGTTTCATCAACTTAGCCGGTTTCGGGCGGGCGTATCTGACTGGCGATCGCGTGCGCCGGCTGCCGAATGGTGCGCTCGAGTTCCTCGGTCGGACGGACGCGCAGTTGAAGATCCGCGGCTACCGCGCCGACCTCGGCGACATCGAGCACGCGCTCGCGCGACATCCCGCCGTCGCGCAAGCCGCGGTCGTGTTGCGCGATTCTGTCGATGCCGGCGAGCCGGCGCTCGTCGCTTACGTAGCGCCCGAAGGCGACGCAACGCAGGAGCAGTTGCGCGCGTGGCTGGCAGACCGGCTGCCGGACTACATGGTTCCCTCCACGATCATCGCGCTGGCAGTGTTGCCGCTGACGCCGAGCGGCAAAGTGGATCGCCGCGCCCTGGCGGATCCGGCGCCGGCTGCCGCCTCCGATGCATACGTCGGTCCGCGAACGCAAACCGAAGCGACGTTGGCTGCCATTTGGAGCGAGGTGTTACGGCGCGAGCACGTCGGGGTGCGCGACCACTTCCTCGCGCTCGGGGGCCACTCGCTGCTCGCCATCCGCATTCTCGGAAGGCTGAGTCGTGCGTTCGGCATTCGGCTGCCCCTGCGCACGCTTTTCGAAGCCCCGACCATCGAGAGGTTGGCCGCCGTCGTCGACACCACGGTCCCTTCCGCTGGGACCGATGATTTGGGCCCGGTCGCGCGCGCCGCCTCGGCAGCGCGCGGAAGCGAGAGCGGGCGATGATCGACACGAGCGTCTTCCCGCTGTCGTACGCGCAAGAGTTGTTGTGGCTGACTCAGCGCGCGTCGCCGCAGAGTAGCGCCTACAACGTTCCACGCACGCGACTGCTGCGCGGCCGCCTCGAGGTTGAAGCGCTGCGCTGCGCTTTCGAAACGGTCGTCGAGCGCCATGAGATCTTGCGCACGACGTACGCCTTCGAAGGTGAGCGGGCGGTGCAGATCGTGCACCCGCCGCGCCGGGTCGACATCGCGGTGACGGACCTACGCGCTTTAGGTCCAAGCGCCGGGCTTGCCGATGCGCAACGCCTCGCCCGCGAATCGGCTTTGCGGCCCTTCGATCTGGAACGTGACGCTCCGTTACGCGTATCGCTCTTTCGAACGGGTGAGGACGAGCATGTCCTGCACATCGATTCCCACCACATCGCGGCCGATGGCGGCTCACGTGACATCCTCTTTCGTGAGTTGGACGTCTGCTATGCAGCGTTCTGCGCGGGACGCACGCCGGAGCTTCCCGCTTTGCCGTTTCAGTTCGCGGACTATGCGTTATGGGAACGGCGCTACCTCGCCGGTGAGCGCCTGGAACGGCTACTGACATATTGGCGCACGGAACTCGAAAACGTCGAGACGGTGCTCGACCTCGTGCCGGATGTTCCGCGTTGCGACGAAGCGCGCGGCGACGCGGTCACTCGATCGATCCTCCTCGCTCCCCAATTCCTGGAGGCCGTCAAAGCGCTCGGGCGACGCAGCCACGCGACGCTCTACATGACGGTCCTCGCGGCCTATGCAACGGTACTTCACCTTTACGCCGCGGGCGGACGAGACGTGCTCGTGGGCTCGCCGATCTCCGGGCGTTCTCGGCCGGGACTCGATGAACTGATCGGCTATTTCGTCAATACGACCGTGCAGCGCGTGCGTTTTTACGACGATCCCTCGTTCGCCGACCTGCTGACGCGCGTGCGTGAAAGCTGCCTCGGGGCGTACGACCATCAGGAACTGCCGCTCGAGAAATTGCTTCTCGAATTGCACGGCAGTCGCCCGTTCGGCGATGCCTCGCCGGTGCAAGCCGTCTTTACGATGCTCGATCCCAGCGAGGGCAACTCAAGCCGGCTGGGCGGGCTCGACGTGCAGCCTTTGTCGGGCGCAGCCGGCACGACCAAATTCGATCTGACGCTCTTCATGGCGGAGCGCGCCGATGGGTTATCCTTGTCGCTGCGCGTTCGTGCCGACGTGTGGAGTGCAGCGGCCGTCGAACGCTTTCTCGAGCGTTTGCGGCGCGTGTTGGCAGCAGCAGCCGCGGACGCGAACGTTCGCTCTTCGCGGTTGCTGCTCCCCGACGGTGCTGAGCGCGCACAGCTCGCCCAATGGAACTCGACCAAACGCGATGTCGGCGCCCGGACGACCATCGTCGCTCTTTTCGAGGAAGTTCGCACGCGCTTTCCGCAGCGAACGGCGGTGATCTGCGGCAACGACGCGCTCTCCTACGAGGAGCTTGGCACGCGGGCCGACACGCTTGGCCGGCGTTTGCGCGCGCTCGGGGCCGCGCCCAATCACTGCGTCGGGATACTGCTCGACCGTAGCGCAGACTCCATCGTAGCCTTGTTTGCCGTCGCCAAGAGCGGGGCAGCATATGCGTTCTTGTCCCCCGATATGCCGGCGGCGCGGCTCGCAGAGCAGCTTACCGAAAGCGCCGCGGACGTCGTGATTACGTCTGCGCCATACGAGTCGCTCTTGCCGGCGGCCGTGCACAAAGTCGTCTTAGACGAACATCCGGCGCAAGGTGGCCTGGCGTGCGCCGACACGCTGCCGGCGGAGGGTCCGGCGCCCGACGATCTTGCCTACGTGCTGTTCACGTCCGGGTCGACCGGCGTTCCCAAAGGCGTGGCCGTAAGCCACACCAATCTGGTCCACTACGTGCGCGCAATCTCGCGCATCTTCGCCGATGTCCCCGCGCACCAGCGAGGTGACGGCCTGGCGGCAATCGCGGGATGGCATTTCGCACTGGCAAGCACGCTTGCGGCCGACCTAGGCAATACCGCGCTCTTTCCCGCGCTCTGCGGCGGCGCTACGCTGCATCTGTTGCCGCCCGACGTGACGAGCGACCCCTCGCGCTTCGCAGCGTACCTGTCATTGCACCCGCTCGATGTCATGAAAATCACGCCCGGTCATCTGCGCGCGCTGCTTCCCGAAAACGACTCGCTCGCCGCCGCTTTACCGGCACGTTGGCTCGTGTTCGGCGGTGAAGCGCTGCCTTTCGAACTCGCCTCGCGCGTTTTGGCCGCACGCCGCCCGCGCGTGCTCAATCACTATGGACCGACGGAGACGACGGTCGGTGCGACGACGTTCGAAGTGACGCTGGCATCGCTTGGCGCAACACAGAACGCCGGCGCGCGAACCGTTCCGGTCGGAAGCCCGCTGGCAAACGTGCGGGCGCACGTTCTCGATCCACAGCGTCACGCCGTGCCGCCCGATGTGCCGGGCGAGCTGTATGTAAGCGGCGCGGGCGTCGCCCGCGGCTACGTACATCGTCCCGACTTCACGGCCGAACGGTTCGTAACGCTCGAGGGCATCGGCCGCGCATACGCGACCGGCGATCGCGTTCGTCGCTTGCCTGGCGGCACGCTCGAATATCTCGGGCGCACGGACGCACAAGTGAAGATCCGCGGGTACCGCGTCGAGCCCGATGACGTAGCCGTTACGCTGCGCGCTTTTCCCGACGTCCTAGACGCGACCGTCGTGCCATTCGGCGACGGCGACGTAGAACTCGCGGCGTACGTCATCATGGCGCCCGGCGCAGCGGCTGCTGTGGAGGATGCGTTCGCCGAAGCCATCCGGACCCGGGTGGCTCGAGTGCTCCCGGCGCACATGGTACCGCACTGCGTGATAAGCGTCGACGCTCTGCCGCGCACTCCAAACGGCAAACTTGACCGTCGCGCCTTGCCCATTCCAACGCGCGATTCGCGCTGCGTCGGCGCGCCGGCGGCGCCGTCTACGGAGACGGAACGAGCACTGGTCGCAATTTGGGGCAACGCCTTCAAACGCGATCCGGAAGCCATCGGAACGCACGATGATTTTTTGGCCCTCGGCGGACACTCGCTGCTTGCGATTCGCGTGCTCGGAGCGGTGAGCCGGCAGTTCGGCGTGCGGCTTTCACTCGGCTCCCTTTTCGAATACCGTACGATCGTGCAGCTGGCGGCACGCATCGATGCGCACATGGGCGCTCGAGCGGAGGCACAGCACAGCCTCGAACTCGGCAGCATCCCGCGCGCTCCTTTCCGTCAACGGCCCGCCGAACCAAGCGGCACGAACGGGGGCGCCGCGGTTTGACCGTGTTGGAAACCGACGTACCACCAGCCCCAACACTGGCGGTCGGTGACGTGCACGTGTGGGATGCTCGTGTCTCGGCTTTCGCGGAGCGCGAAAACGATTTACGCGCAATGCTTGACGACGCCGAATTGCAGCGCGCCGATCGCTTCCGATTTGCGCGGGATCGCCTGCAATACGTCGTCGCTCACGGGCTGGTTCGTACGCTGCTCGGACGCTATCTAGGCGAACCTGCGCGTCGTTTGCGCTTCGAAACCGGCCCGTATGGTAAGCCGTCGTTGTGCTTGCCCGCGGCGTGTCCTAAGCTCGAATACAATCTTTCACATTCGGGTGACATCGTGCTCATTGCCGTCGCGCGCGGACGCGCCGTCGGCATCGACGTCGAACGTTGGTCGAACGACATCGTTTACGACGAACTGGCGCAGTACTGTTTTTCGCCCGTGGAACGAGCCGAACTGGCCGCAGCCGCGCTCAGCGATAAGGCCGCCGCGTTCTTCTCGGGTTGGAGCCGCAAAGAAGCGTACATCAAGGCAACGGGGGTCGGGGTCGCAGCGGGACTGGACTACTTCGATGTCTCTTTGGCCGACGGTGCCGCCAAACTCTTAGCCGATCGCCGCGCAGGCTCATCGGCCGCCGACTGGAGGCTGGACGACATCCCGTTAGGCGCGGGCTATTCCGGCGCCATCGTCGCGCGAGGCGATGATTGGCGGCTACGGCGGTCCTCATTGCACCGGGCGCGCTTACGCTAAGACGAGGCGTTCGTTGAGAGCCGGCGCGCGCGCAGTCCCTTTGTCGCTGCTATGCATCGTATCGCTCGTCGTGCTGCAGGCAGTCACCGTGATCGCCATCGAGCGGGTGGCGATGGCGCATTCACACGTAGCTCCTGCCGAAGCTCATCTCGGCTACTACATCAACCCTGGGAGCTGGGGAAAGGGCACCGTTCTCGTCGTTGTAGGAGCGAACTTCTTAGAAGCGCTCGCGTTATACGGGCTCTTTCGCTGCCTGTCGATGGAACGGACGCCCACTCTCGTAAAAGCGTTTACCGCAGCGGGCGTCGCTGGCATGATGGCCGTTTCACTTTCGGCTCACGTGACCGGCTTAGACGCGATCCTCTACATCTACTTTGCCAAGGTGCCAAACCTAGCCGCGGCTTACCACGTGCCTCCTTCATTCGCGTCGGTGGCGGACGGCTTCGCCAATCTTTACCAGGTCATTCGGAAGCTACGATTTGCCTCACCGTACGGACCGCTCTGGGAGCTGTTCGACCGCGGCATACTGTCCGGTACTCATAATATCGGGCAAGCGCTCTTCACGATAAAATTGGCCAACGCTGTCGCTCTGGTGGCCAGCTTCGCCGTACTATTGTCGTTGCGGCTGCCGTTTCGCCAGGCAGCACTCTTCTTTTTGAATCCCGCGCTCTACGACAATTACATCGTGCAAGCACACAACGATCTGTTCGCCATCCTACCCATCCTCGTTGCGCTGCTATTAGTGAGGCGCGGTGCATTCGCGGCCGCTGCACTGGTGGCGTCTTTGGCCGGGTTGGTGAAGATTAGCCTCGTCGTCATCGCGCTTGCGACCATCGCGTCGGTTGGAGACCTCCGCAAGCGGCTCACGAACGCTGCCCTCATCATCGCCGTTCTCGTACTGGGCTCAGTGCTTATCGGCGGCCCGACGTATCTGCACGCACTGGTCTTTGTCGGCAAATCGCAGACGCACGGCAGCGGCTCTCGCATGCTCAACGACGTTCGTCTGACACTTCAGCTGCTTATGATCTTCGCCGGCTGCCTGGCGGTCGTCGATGTCATCGTTTGGAAACGCCTTATGCGCAGCGCGGTTTGGACGCTTCCCGCCTTCAGCGGCCTGCTGCATGCATGGTATTTTCCATGGACGGTGCCATTGGCCATTCGGTTTGGGGCGACGGCAGCGGTTCTGGCGATTAGCTTACCGCTTTTCGAAATCGCTACGAACCTTCGACTTACCGATCTGGTGAGAGTAGATCCATTGATCGTAAGCATGCTGATCGTTACCGCCGTTGCCGTACGTGACGTCATTGTGACGAAGGGGCGCGGTGAACTACGCCGTCCGTGACTTCCAAGGACTGATATGCGGTCGCCCGGCTGCGCTCGGGTCGCCGGACTCTCTTGGGCGAACTGCCACCACGCGCCTTACGTTACAGCGGAATGACCCCCGCCTCGCGACAGTGGGCCCGGATGCTGCCGCAGCCCGGTTGCGCCGGCTTGCCGCCGGGCCACCTTCGCACCGCCCGGGACGCCCCAGATTGTCCGGCGATGGGTCCTTCGACGCAAGCCGACGGCCCCAAACCCCCCTCAAAGGGAGCCAGATTCCGTGCTACACTGACTCGACCGTGTTCTCTTCGTTTGGGGGGCGCCTTGCTTTTGTCGCCCTGCGCTGCTCCCCAAGTCGCCGTTCCGCGCTCCGACCCCGGTAGGATTGGGTAATCATCCTGGTGGCAACCCAGCTCGAAGTTCCTCAGGAGATCGTCGCGGCGCCGATGTCGTTCGCGCAGCGACGGCTTTGGATGATCGACCGGCTTTCGCCAGGGTCGTCCGCCTACAACGTCCGCCACGCCGTTCGGCTGCGGGGCGCAATCGATGTGGCGATCCTGCAGCGAAGCATCGATGCGGTCGTCAACCGCCACGAGGTCCTGCGGACCTCCTTCGGACTGCTCGATGACGAGCCCGTGCAGTTCATCGCACCCTCCGGGACGACCGCGCTCCGCCTCGTCGACGTAAGTGGCGTGCCGGCCGACGATCGCGAGAGCCGGGCGCGCGAGGTTGTGGCCCAGGAAGCGGCGCTCGGCTTCGATCTGGAGAACGGGCCGCTCTTTCGCGCCCTGCTGGTTCGCCTTGGGCCGGCGGAACACGTGTTCCTGACCGTCATGCATCACATCGTTACCGACGATTGGTCGACGGGTGTCTTCAACCGCGAACTGACCGCTTACTACGAAGCGTATAGCCGTCACGGCGCGCCCCACCTCGACGAACTACCGATCCAATACGCCGACTTTGCCGCCTGGCAACGGGAGTCGCTGCAAGGGGACGAATTCGACCGCCAGGTCGGCTATTGGGGAGAACGACTGGCCGGTGCGCCGCCGCGCGTTGACCTCCCAACCGACCGTCCGCGCTCACCGTACGCCGGTAGCGAAGGCGCAGCGCGGTCGGTGATGGTTCCGGAAGAGGTTCTGGAACGGCTGCGCAACCTTGGCAATCAGCACGGCGCGACGCTGTTCATGACGGTCTTGGCCGCCTTCAACGTTCTGCTCTACCGGTATTGCGGACAATCGGATCTCGTCGTTGGCTTACCGATGACGACGCGCTCGCGAACCGAGTTGCAAGGTCTAATCGGGTTCTTCGTCAACACGCTCGCGCTTCGCACTGGGGTGTCGGGAGAAGCGAGCTTCCTGAAGGTTCTGCATGATGTGCGGGACGGAGCGCTACGTGCATACGAGCACCAAGACGTCCCGTTCGAACAAGTCATCGCGGAACTGCATCCGGACCGTAGCGTCGGCGAGACGCCGCTGGTCAACGTTCTCTTTCACTTGCAGAACAAGCGTGGGGAAACGGGACCCAAGCTGCCGGGTACGCAGGTGGAACCGTTTTCGCTCGCGACGACGACGGCGAAGTTCGACATCATCTTCCGCGCTGCCGAGATGCCGAACGGCTTGCTGTGCGCAATCTCTTATCGTCCCGATCTCTTCGACGACGCGCGCATCGACCGCATGCTCGCGAATTTTAGAACGTTGCTCGACGGAATCGTCGACGCACCCGAACGCTCGGTCGGAACGTTACCGCTGCTTACCGACGAGGAGCGGCGCAGGCAGCTCGTCGAGTGGAACGACACTTCGACGGACTACGTGGCGCAGCGAACGGTCGTCGACGGTTTCGAAACGCAAGCGCGACGCTCGCCCGACGCCGTCGCGGTGGCGGAGGAAACGACCCAGATTACGTACGGCGAGCTAAATCGACGCGCGAATCAGCTTGCTCACCACTTGCAAAGTCTCGGTATCGGAAACGGTGATGTCGCCGGCATATGCATCGAGCGTTCGCTCGACACGGTGCTTGCGACGCTAGCTGTCCTGAAGGCAGGCGGCGTCTACCTTCCGCTCGACCCCGAATACCCGGCCGAGCGGCTGGAATACATGCTGAACGATGCCGCTGCCCGTGTCGTGCTCACGCGTGAGCCCTTCGCGTCCCGCCTCGCCCTCGCGGCAGCAACGGTCTGCCGACTGGATACCGATGCCGGCCACATCGCGCAGCACCCGGACGACACGCTTGTACGTACCAGTGGACCCGACGACATCGCCTATATCATGTATACGTCCGGGTCTACCGGCCGTCCCAAAGGCGTCTGCGTTCCGCATCGCGCAGCCAATCGTCTGGTGACCAATACGAACTACGTTGCGATTGCGCCCTCCGATGTGATGGGCGCCGTGTCCAACGTTGCCTTCGATGCAGCGACATTCGAAATATGGGGTGCGTTGCTCAACGGTGCGCGCATCGAGATCATCGCACGCGACACCGTTCTATCGCCCAAAGCATTTGCGGACGCTCTCCGGCAGCGACGAATTACGGTGATGTTCTTGACCGCGGCCCTCTTGCGCCACGTCGCCGCCGAAGAACCGACGGCGTTTGCGGGCCTACGCTGCTTGATCGCCGGGGGCGATGCGCTCGATCCAGGTGCCGTCGCGGCGATCCTTTCCCACGGTCGTCCCCGTGCGTTGCTCAACGGCTACGGTCCGACCGAGAGCACCACATTCGCATGCACGTACCAGATCGAGAACGCCGACCCGCGTGGTATTCCGATTGGGCGTCCGATTGCCAACACCGAAGCGTACGTACTCGATCGCGATCTGCAGCCCGTTCCCGTCGGGGTCGACGGGCAACTGTACATCGGCGGCCCAGGCTTGGCGCGCGGTTATCTCAACGATGCCGACTTGACGAACCGCAAGTTCATCGCGCATCCCTTTAGCCCGGATCCTCAAGCGCGGCTCTATGCGACCGGCGACCTGGCGCGCTGCCGCGTCGACGGCACGATCGAGTTCGTCGGCCGGGCCGACAATCAAGTGAAGATCCGCGGTTTCCGCATCGAGACGGGCGAGATCGAAGTAGCGCTCCGCCGCCAGGCCGGCGTGCGTGACGTCGCCGTCATCGTCCGCAAGGATGCCGCCGGCGATAAGACGCTCGTCGCCTACGTCGTGGCCTTGGAGAGCGCGGCACTGAGCGCCGACGATCTGCGGCGCGCGCTTTCCGAGAAGCTGCCGACGTACATGCTTCCGAGCATCGTGCTCGTCGCCGAGCTGCCGTTGACGCTCAGCGGCAAGCTGGATGTAGACGCCTTACAGATTCTACTCGAGCCTGCCCCGCAGAAGCCGGAAGACGCACCGTTCAATCCGCTCCACCATCTGCTCATTGCAACGTGGCAAGAGATTCTCGGCGTAGAGACGATCGGCGTCCGCGACAACTTCTTCGATGTCGGCGGTCACTCGCTGTCGGCCACGCGTTTGGTCGCCGAGGTTTCGCGTTCGTTCGGCAAACAGATTCCGCTCACGGAGTTCTTCATCGATCCCACGATCGAGCACTTGGCGCAGCTCCTCGTGGCGGACCTCGGTACGGATACCTCTTCACCACTGGTCGCGGTGCAGCCGCACGGTAGCAGAACGCCATTCTTTTTCTTGCACGGCGATCTGATGGGCGGGGGCTATTACGTCAGAAAACTAGCCGTCCGTCTCAGCCCCGAGCAGCCGTTCTATGCGCTGCACGTGCATGGGACCAATGGGCGCCGCTTTCCCGATACGATCGAGGCGATGGCGACCGATTACCTTAGCGTGATCAAAGAGATTCAGCCCAGCGGCCCGTACGTTCTCGGTGGCTTCTGCAGCGGTGCTCTGGTGGCATTCGAGATGGCCGTGCAACTGCGAGCGCGCAATGAATCGGTCAACAAGTTGATCCTGCTCGATGCACCCGGCGGCAATGCACGAGTGGCTGCGGCCGCCGGAGCGCTGGATCGCGTCTTGAAGGTGATGAGAGTCGATGCACGGCGACGCCTCGCCCTGCGCGGCATGCTCGGACGCGCCGCCTCGCGGGTGCGCTGGACCCGGCGTCATGGGCGTCTGATGGCGGCTGGTGCACCCAAACTCGCGCAACTGCGTAAGCGCTTCGTTGGGAAGGCGGATCGAGCGGTAACGATACGCGGTCCTGAACTCTTCGAAAACACATGGCGCCGAATTACGGCGACTTACATCCCCGTGCGCTATCGCGGAACGGTGACCGTCATTCTGGCGCGCCCCGGCGGAGCGGTCGGTGCACGAGAAGACAAACGCATCGGCTGGCGCCACGTCTGCGATCGCCTTGACCTGCGCGCGGTGCGGGGCGAGCATCTCACCTGTATCACGAGCCACGTCGACGAAACGGCACAACGCCTCAACGAATGTCTCGACGCACCGCTTGCGGCAAACGCGACGCGGTCCACGGCGCAATGATCGACGAACCGTTAGTCGTCGTCGACCACTTGGTGAAGACGTATCCGAAGTCGACCGGAGGGTGGAAACTTTTCCGCAGCCGCCGTCCGTCATCTCGCCTCAACGTGCTCGACGACATCAGTTTCTGTGTGCGCCGAGGTGAGATACTAGGCGTGCTCGGCCCCAACGGAGCCGGGAAAACAACGCTGCTGCACATGCTGTCGGCGCTTGCCTATTGGGATAGCGGTGCGATCACGGTCGACGGCGTCTCGGCTCGCAAAGATCCGCTTGCGGTCCGCCGGCTCGTCGGTCTAAGCTCAGCCGATGGACACTTTTACGGCCGGCTCAGCGTTCGGGAGAACCTGCGCTTCTTCGGCACGCTCTGCGACGTAAAACCCGCGGCGCTCGACAGCCGAATCGACGAGGTTCTCGATTTAGTAGGCCTGCGGGACCGTCACCGAAGCCAGTATCGCACCTTGTCGACCGGCATGCGGCAGCGCGTGAACTTTGCGCGCGCCCTCCTCGCTGACCCGCCGCTTCTCATGCTGGACGAGCCGACGCGAGCCGTCGATCCGGTCAACACCGACGTGATCCGCCGCCTGGTCCGGCATACGCTCGTCGATCAGCTCGGTAAAACCGTCATCTTGGCAACGAATCTCTTGGATGAGGCATGGGAGCTGTGCGATCGCGTCGCCATCCTGCGTGAAGGTCACATCCGCGCACTGGGCTCGCCGAACGAACTGCAGCATAGCGCGGCCGCAGCCCGGCGGTATCGCATCGTCGTCGATGCGGCGAGCGATGATCTGATCGGAAGGCTGCGCGCCGTACCCGGCTTGATCAACGTCACGACGAGCATCCACGGCATCGAGCAGCGCATCGACGTCGATCTGGAACCCCTCGATAATGCGCTCACCGCGCTGTTGCGCACGGTCAGCGCCAACGGCGTCGACGTCCGCGACGTATCTTCGCAAGGGCTCAGCCCCGCGGCTGTTTTTGCCGCACTCGTGAACCGTCCGCGATGAACAAAATCTTAGCGATCATCCGCCGCGATGCACTGTTCGATTTGGCGTTTCCCATTCCGTTTGCGCTACAATACATCGGCATCGTCGTCGGCGTGTCGGCGTTTCACTTCGTATCGCAGTTGGTCCCGCCTTCCCGCTCACTCGGCGTGCACGGTCATAAATCGACGTATTTTGCGTACGCGGTCGTCAACGTCGCTTTTATGGTGCTGCAGACCAATGCCATCCAGGCGTTCGCGAAAACGCTGCGCCGCGACCAGATGTTGCTCGTGATCGAGCCGATCTTCGTAACGCCCACACCGGTTGAACTCGTCGTTTTTTCCGCTGGGCTCTGGAAGGTCTTATTGAGCGTCTTTCAGGTGGTCATCTATCTCGGGACTGCGACGCTGCTCTTTCATCTGAATCTACGTGAGACGAATATCGCGACGTTGGCCGTGTTCACGCTGCTGAGTTTGGCGTGCATGTCGGCGATCGGCATCATCGGTGCGGGCATCGTCATCTATTCCAAGCAAGAACCGCCGAGCAATTTCCTCGTCGGTGGAGCGGCCTCGATGTTAGCCGGGGTACTTTTCCCGGTCGCGCTTCTTCCGGCTCCGCTCCGCGCCATCTCGTGGCTGCTTCCCATCACGCACGCGCTCGCCGGTATGCGCGCGGCGGTCGCCGGCGCCGGGGTGACGCAGGTGGCGGGTGAGGCGCTTTGGCTCGTCGTCGCCACCGTGGTTCTGGTCCCGCTCGCGTTGTTCGCGTTCAGCCGCATGATCGTCCGCGCACGCGCCGACGGAACGCTCGCGAGTTATTAAGCAAGGCCCCGAGCCGACGATCGGACTTGAACCGATGACCTGCTATTTACGAAACAGCTGCTCTACCAACTGAGCTACGTCGGCGTGTTCGAGGCTTTTCAGGCCTGGCCCGATTCAAGCCGGGGTTAGGCGTCCCTGCCCTCTCGCTGGGGCAGGAGCCCATAAATTTGTATACAATGAAGGCATAATGGAAACCGCCAAGCGTCACACGCACGAACACGATCACGATGGCATGGCCCATGCGCATCCCCATGAGCATTTGGAGCACGAGCACGAACATCGGCATAGGGACGGGACCATGCATTCACACCAGCACGAGCACATCGAACACGACCACGCCGACGACGGCTCGCAACAAGCGGCGACCGAGGAAGCGCACGAACACCGGCACTAGCCGAGGAGCCCCCTAAGGCAGACGCGGGGCCGCTACGCCCTTGATCGCGAACGGTGTTCCGTACACCGTGCCTGCCTAGGAGGAAACCGTGCCGCCCGTGACGTCCGAAAGCCGCGACCTCATCGCTATTGAGGACCGCTACGGGGCAAACAATTATGATCCGCTCGATGTCGTCATCGAACGGGGCGAGGGCGTCTGGGTGTGGGACGTCCAGGGACGCCGGTATCTCGACGCGCTGGCTGCGTATTCGGCCGTCAATCAAGGGCACGCCCATCCGCGCATTTTGGCGACTTTGCAGGAGCAGGCGCACCGCGTCACCTTGACGTCGCGCGCGTTTCGCAACGATCAGCTCGGGCCGTTCTGCCGTGAACTGGCGGAGCTTTGCTCAAGCGACGCCGTGTTGCCGATGAATACGGGCGCCGAGGCCATCGAGACCGCGCTCAAGGCGGCACGCCGTTGGGGCTATCGCGACAAGGGCATTCCGCACGATCGCGCCCAGATCGTGGTCGTCGAGAACAACTTTCACGGGCGCACGACGACGATCATCGGATTCTCGAGCGACGAAGCCTATCGCGCCGACTTCGGTCCGTTCACGCCCGGCTTCGTATCGATTCCGTACGGCGACCTCGGGGCGCTAAGGCAGGCAATCGGGCCCAATACCTGCGCGTTTCTCGTCGAGCCGATTCAGGCCGAAGCCGGCGTCATCGTGCCGCCGGACGGCTATCTCGCGGGCGCGGCAGCGCACTGTCGGGAACGCAACGTCCTCTTCATCGCGGACGAAGTGCAAACGGGACTGGGCCGCACGGGCGCGATGTTCGCCTGCGATCACGAAGGCGTCAAACCGGATCTGTACGTGCTCGGCAAGGCGCTCTCGGGCGGCTACTATCCGGTCTCGGCCGTCGTCGGACGGCGCGACGTCATCGAACTCTTCGAACCCGGCAGCCATGGAAGCACCTACGGGGGCAATCCACTCGCCTGCGCCGTCGCGCGCACGGCGCTCTCGGTGATCGTCGACGAACGGTTGTCCGAACGTGCGGCTAAACTCGGGCCGCCTTTCATCGAGCAACTGCGCCGCATCGAATCGCCGCTGATACGAGAGGTGCGCGGCCGCGGACTGCTCGTGGGCATCGAGTTGACCGTCGCGGCGAGACCGCTATGCGAAGCGCTGGCCCGGCGCGGCGTTCTCTGCAAAGATACGCACGACGACACGCTGCGTTTGACGCCGCCGCTCGTCATCGATGAAGCGACGCTGTGTTGGCTCGGCGATCAGGTCGAAGCCGTATTGATGTCCGAGGCGGCTGCTGCTCGGCAGACGAGCCTTCGTTAGCATCCATGTGCGTACGATCTCCGCGTCGCGCGCCGGTGTTGTGATCCGGTATCGCGCTAACGTTCGCGTCGCGACATGATCCCTCGGTTGAAGTCATTGATGACACCGTTGCGCGTTCTAGTCGTTGATGACATCCCCTTAAAGGTCTAGCCATTTCGACGGACGCCCCGTACCATTTGGGTGCGTGCGCTAAGCGTCGCTTCGTGTTTTCATACGACGAAGGTGAAGCGGAATGGTTCTCTCGCTGTTTCTCGCGGCAACCCTTGTGACTAATGCGCCTTCCGCTCCGGCCTTGTCCCAAGCGCGCGGGGCGGCGCAGCAAGGAGCCGCCTCACCGTCGCCGTGCTCCACCGGTGTTCCAAACTCAGGAGCACCGCAGGCGTCGGCGCCATCTCCGTGTCCGAGCAGTGCGGCTCGGTATCGAACCATCGGCAGAGTCATCACCGTCGGGCGGCAAGCCAACCTCGTGGGCAAAGCGATTTCGGCATCGACCGGAACGATAAGCCAAGAGCAGATCGCAACACGCCCGCTGCTTCGCCCCGGAGAGGTTCTTGAAGATATTCCGGGACTCGTCATCAGTCAGCACAGCGGCGGCGGCAAAGCCAACCAGTATTATCTGCGTGGGTTTCAGCTCGACCACGGAACGAATCTCGACGCCGAATCAACGGCGTCCCGATAAACTGGGGGTCGCACGCCCACGGGCAGGGATACTCCGATATCAACTATCTTATTCCGGAACTGGTCAGCTACGTGGAATTCAAGAAGGGCTTGTACTTCGCCGATCAAGGCGATTTCGCCGTGGCCGGCGGTTACGATCTCTATTATCGAAACACGATCGAACCCGTCTCCGAATTTACGTTCGGAGATTTCGGCTACGACCGCTTCTTTACGGCGGGTTCACCGAAAGTGGGGGCGGGAAACCTGCTCTACGGAATCGAGCTCGCTCACGACAACGGGTCGTACGTCAAACCCGACGAGTATCACCGGTTGGGCGGCGTGCTGCGGTACTCGCAATCCAGCGGCCCAAACGAACTCGCCATTACGGGCATAGTGCATAACGGTGCCTTCGATTCGAGCGATCAGATCCCGCAACGGCTTGTCGATAGCGGGGCTATCGGCCGCTTCGGGTACGTCGATCCGACGGACGGAGGCAACACGTACCGCTATGCATTCTCGAGCCAGTTCACGCATACCGATTCACACGGCTCGACCAGGCTGAACCTCTACGGCGTGAATTCGTTGCTCAGTCTCATCTCGGATTTCACGTACGACCTTTTCGACGCGAACGACTACTACAACGTGACGGCAAATCCCGTCACGTGTAAGGCGGCCTACCGAACGTGTCATCCGAATGACGGCGTCTCGGCACCGTACGCCCCGAATTATCAATCGTATTGTCCGGCCAACAATACCGCTCCGCCGGGCGCGGCACCAGGCTCAGTCCCGCAAACGCCGTTTACCTTCTCCTGCGGTGACCAGCGTCACCAGGTCGATAAGCGCGTCTACTATGGTTTCGATCTCAGCCGCAGCTTCGTAACGCCGCGGACCGAGACGACGGTCGGAGTCGACCTGCGCAACGACAACATCGGCGAAAACGGTCTCTTCCTTTCGAATAGCCGCGTCGACTACCTGAACGGAACGCTCAGGAACGATCACATCACCATCACGGCGCCTCGGCCTACGTGCAGTCGCGGATACTGGTCGGATCCAAGTTGCGCGTGACGCCGGGTCTGCGCTTCGATGCGATCAGCCAAAGAGTCGGCGCATTCGATCCGGCCAATTCCGGAACCGCATCAGAGGCCGTTCTCGACCCGAAGTTCGCCCTCGCATACGCTTCTTCACCGCACGAAGAGTTCTATCTCGACTTCGGCGAGAGTTTTCACTCAAACGATGCGCGCGGTGTGATCGGCGTTGACGATCCGCAAACCCGCTCGCCCTTCGATCCGACCGGTGCCCCCACGGAATATAACTCGCCGCTGACTCGCGGGTCCGGCGAGGAGATCGGCTATCGTTATTCGTCGCCGAAGCTGACTGCGACCGTCTCGGCGTTCCGATTGCTCTTGTCGAACGAGCTTATCTTCGACGGAGACCACGGCACGACGTCGGTCGGAGGTCCCCACGTTCGCCAAGGCATCGAACTCGCGAATTTCTATACGCCGACGAGATACCTGACGTTCGATGCCGACCTCGCGACGACCACGGCACGGTTCCTGACCGATCCGCGCAATCAGGGAACCGGCGTTCCCGAGTCGCTTGCAGCCGTCATCTCGACGGGTGCGACGATCGACGAACCGCACTATGCAGCGAGCCTGCGCATGCGCTATTTCGGACCGTGTCAGCTCGATACGCAGGGAGATGTCAGCTCCCCGCCATCGATGACCTTCAATACGCAACTGACGGCCAAGATGAACCACCGGAGCAGCATCACCGTGGATGTGTTCAACATCTTGAACGCGAGGGCGGCCGACGTTACGTACTACTATGGATCGTGGCTCAAGTCGGACGCGGCGAGTCCGGCATTGGCGAACGATCCCGCAATCAATCCGGCACTTGGAGGAACGGGCGTCAATGATTTTCATTTCCACCCGTCGCAGGCACGGACCGTTCGCTTGACGTTGACGACCGGACTCTAAGGCCATGTGAGCGCGTCTGCCCGCTCAATCAGTGTGCACGTTCTCGTTCTGCGTTTGCGACGCACGTTGCGACGGGGCGGTCAGGATGGAGCGCGTCAGCGGTGTTTCGCTTCGCGCTCCGGTCTTGTGGTCCGGATGGTCGCCGCCGCGCGGTAGGACGAATCCGGTAAACGTCAAGGCTTCACGCATTAGCGGCGGGGCGACGGCCTGTAAAGTGAGCGCCAGTCTCGCCTGCCACGAGACGATGACGCGGGCCGCACCACGCACCGTGCCGTCGAGGATGACGCGCGCGGCATGCTCGACCGAAACCGACGTGAGCGGGGTCGCATCGGCTAACGAAAACAACGTGTATTCTTTTTGGGATTGACCGATGAACGTCGCGTGCGGCGGACTGCCCGTGCGCATCAGACCGGGGATCACCGTCACGATCGTGACGCCGTCCCGCGCCAGCTCCGAGCGCAAGCCCTCCGAGAAACCCAAGAACGCGAACTTGCTCGCGCAGTACGGCAGTAAGTGCGGAACGGCGATGGCGCCGCCGATCGAGGTGACGTTCACGATGCGTCCGGCGCGGCGCTCACGCATGGCTGGCAGGACGGCATACGTCGTGCGCAGCGCTCCAAAAAAGTTTGTTTCCATGGCAGCGCGAAAATCGTCAAAGGTCAGCGCTTCGATCGGCCCTACGCCGATGATTCCCGCCGCATTGACCAAGACGTCGATCGCGCCCAGTTCCGCCGTCATGCGTTCGAATGCCGTCGTTACCGACCCGCCATCGTCCACGTCGCAAATCGCCGTTACGGCCACCGCGCCGTACGCCGTCAGCTCGCTCCGCACGGCGTCCAATTCATCCGCTTGCCGCGCGCAGATGCCGATGCGGGCCCCTCGGTGCGCAGCCTCGCGTGCGATCTGCAAACCGAGTCCCCGGGTACCCCCAACGATCACCACGGCTTTGCCGGCGACGTCCAGTCGGGGAGCACGCGTGCGCAGCGCGGTGATTGCGGCGAGTCCCGCGGCGGCGGCCGAAGTGATCATTTTCGCTGCACGTACCATAGCGGGTCAGTCGTACCCAAAGCACTGCCTGCCGGTTCGGTGTCCTTCGTTTATCTGCGCTTAATGTTATGGCGCTACACTGCCCGCCATGCACGTCTGTCGAAAATTCGTGTCTTTCTTTGCGCTCGCCGTAGCGGTGTCGATGGCCGCCCGCGGCGATGCCGCCACGGCGGTGTTGCCGGACGGCCGCACGATCGCGCCTGCGGGTTTTACGGTACCGGTTGAAGGCTTCGCCTCGAACGCCGCCCTTTCACCGGACGGCGCGTATCTTGCGGTCCTGTCGGACGACGGCGGCGCGGTCGACGTGATCGACACGCGCGAATCAGTGCTGACAGACCGCCTCCAAGTTCCTGCGGCAACCGATCTCGTTTGGACCACCGACGGCTTGTACGTGGCCCGCGGCTATACCGGCAAGATCGCACCCTTCAGCTACCTACCGGGAAGCTCCGAAGACTCCGGCCCCGCGTTCAACAAACGCGCTGAAATCGACGCCGGCGGCATCGGGCTCGTCAATGGGATCGCTGAAGATCCCGTAAGCCACCGGATCGTGGTCGCGCGCTCGGCCGATCGCGCCGTGCTCGTCCTCGACAACAGTAGCGGCGCCGTGGTCACTACGCTCCATGCGAGCGCCCAACCCTTCGACGTCGCCTTCGTCGGCGACGCGGTCGTCGCAGCGGACTACGACAGCGACCACGTCGACGTATGGCAACATGGCTTGGACCCGGCGACTCCGGTGCATACGGGTGCGCACCCGACGCGCATGCTGGTCGATGGGACGCGTGCGTACGTAGCCGACGCCGACGGCTCCGACGTGGCAGTCCTCGACGTCCCCTCGCACACGGTCGTTCGGGACTACGATCTCGCCGCTACACCCCATCAGCCACCCGGCCAGACCCCCTCGGGCATGGCCCTTTCGGCCGACGGCACGACGCTCTTCGTCTGCGAATCCGGTTTCAACGATGTGGCCGTCGTCGAGACGCAGACCGGCAGGGTTCGCACGCGTATTCCGACGGCTTGGTATCCGATGTCGGTTGCGTACATCGATCGGCCCACGGTCGGTAAGAAAGACCAGCGCAAAAAAGAGCAGTTGTGGATCGTAAGCGCGCGCGGACTGGGACAGCAGCCCGATCCCGCAGGCGAATGGAACGGCCACATGACGGGCTTGGTGCAGCACCTCATCGTCGATCCGACGCAGTTCACGCGGTGGTCGAGCGAGGTCGCGCGCAACGATCGCTTCGATCAGCACAACGTGACGCGCGCGGCGTTACCGCCCGTCCGCCACGTCGTTTTCATCGTCGTGGAAAACAAACAGTTCGACGAGGAGTTCGGTGATGAGCCGCGCGCCAATGCCGATCCCTCGCTCCTGGTCTACGGCCGCCGCTTCACGCCCAACCTGCACGCGCTGGCCGAACGCTACACGATGTTCGACGAATTCATGGACAACGGCGACGCGAGCATTTACGGACATTCGTGGACGGTGCAGGGCTTCGTCAACGACTATCAAGAGCGCAACGCTCGGGCACGCAGCGGCTCCTCGCCCGCAATCGAGCATCGCGTTCCGTACTCGATCTGGCCATATCCCGAGCGTGGTGAAGACAACGTGCCGATCTCGGCGCTGAACGCCGACTGGTACCGCAATCTCACCGACTTGCCGGAAGGCCCCCGCACAAACCCGAGCCCGATCTTCGGCCCTCGCGGCGAACTGATCGACGAACTGTCGCGGCGGCACGTTGCGTTCCGCGTCTACGGCGAGCAGATGACGTTGACGCCCTCGGGGCAGATCGCATCAGGGCTCGCGGCGCATGCCGCCGCCGTCTATCCCGGCGCGCACATCGACTTCGACATCCTCGATACGCACCGGTCGGACTTGTTCATCAACGATCTCCGCGCACACGGGCTAACCGCATACACGTACCTGACGTTACCGACCGACCACACCGCCGGCTCGCGAGCGGGCTTCTACACGCCGCAGTCGTACGTCGCGAACAACGACCTTGCACTTGGCCGGATCATCGCGGCGCTCTCGCGGCGTCCCGAATGGAAATCGACCGTCGTGTTCGTTGCGCCCGACGATGCGCAAGGCACGGGCGATCACGTCGACTCCAAGCGGATGCCGGTCGTCGCGCTCGGCCCCTACGTGCGCCGCGGTGCGGTCGACCACACGCTGTACAGCTTTCCCTCGCTATTGCGCACGGTCGAGGTGCTCTTCGGCTTGCGGCACCTCAACATTGAGGACGCGGCGAGCGTACCGGTTCTTAATGCGTTCACACGGCATCCGGACACGCTCGGCTACGCAGCGCTGGCCGAGACGATCGGTATGGTGAAGAATCCCGGTAAGGCGGCCTCCCATCGGTTGGAACTGGACGGTCCCGAATCAGCGACGATTCCCGACCAAGAATGGGCCGCGGTACACGGCCCGAGTTCATTGCGCTCGCACCACGTCTACCTCGCTCGGCTGGTCACAGCCCTCCCCGCGTTCGCCGCCGTGCACAACACGAGCGCTAAGGCGCGATTTTGAAGCCTTGCACGAAATCGCCGTTGTGCTGCGCCCACACCGTCCACACGATCTTCGTGGCAGGGTCGATCGCCAGCGTGTGGGCTTCTTCGGCAATCGGCATCTGCGCGACGATCGAAGGCGCTGTATGAGCATTGTCTCGTAAGACGGTAATCATGCCGCTTCCGGCGCACGCGACGAGGTGCGCGCTGCGGTCCAAATTGCACTGATCGACGCGGGCCTGGATCGGCGTCTTGCCGACGAGGGTTCCGTTGGTGTCATACGCCGCGAAGATGCCGTTTGCGCCGCCGATGAGAACGTGGCCGAACGACGGGTCGTATTGCAGCGGATGGTTGTTCTTGATGTCGGGCGTCGCAACGGTTTTCGTGACCTTGAGCGTGGTCGGGTCGACGACGACGAATTCGCTCAGATTCGCAATATTTTGGTAGACCTGATGCGTTGTCGGATCGATCGAGAGATATTCGGGCTTGTGGCCCGGTAAGGCGACGGTGCCGATGCTCTTCATCGTCTTCGCGTCGATGACGAAAATGCGGGTTCCATCGTCCTCGTCGGCATAGATGTGCCCGTTCGAGGGGTCGTACGCGATCGCGTCGACCGGTCCGCCGAGATCGTCGGCAGTCCGCAAAACCTTCATCGACACCGGATCGATCTCGGCGACGCTCTGGTCCGTCCCGTCGCCGGTGAACACATGGCCCGTCGCTTCATCGACCGCGACGCCGTGCAGCGGACCGACATCGACCTGACCGAGCACTTTACCGGACTGCGAATCGACGATGGTGAGCGCTTCACTCGCCGTGTGGGCGGCATAGACCCGGTGCCGTTGCGGGTCGACGGCGACATAATCGAAACCGCTCCGAATCGGAACCGGCACGGGCGGAGCGACGGCTGTCAGCGGCATACCGGCGGTTGGTCGGCCGCAGAGACGGCGTTCTCCTTCCTAAAAGCCCTACACGGTTCTTGATAGTTTGCGTACGAGTCCGTTGGCATCGCGAGCCTTAATGATTCCTTGATTTCGGCTTAATGTATCCCTCTTATCGTGAGAGGGTCTGGTTGAAGCTCGTCCGGGCAGTTATTGGGCGGAACGTGATGTGTAGACACCTTTTAGCTAACGATCCGCTTTCCAGCGCTATCGATTCTCTGCAAACGAAGGGATGATGATTTTGAATTACGCTCTATGGCACACGGAACGTCTCGCCGCAATTACCATCATTTGCCTGCTTACGGTTGTCGGGCAGGTTTTCGCACAAACGTCCGGGACCACGATCTCGGGTACGGTGCTGGACGTTAATTCCGGCCTCGCGATCCAAAATGCAAGCGTTACGCTTTACCGTGGAACGCCTGAAGTCGCCAAAAGTACGAGCGATCGGAACGGCACGTTTCGATTTACGAATCAGCCGCCGGGGATTTATCGCGTTCAGGTTACCTCGAATGGCTTCGATTCATCCGTATCCGACGACATCCCCATCGTGTCGGGCACGACTCAGACCACCGTCAATTTCAACTTGACCCGACAAAGTGGTTCGCGTCAGCAGGCGCTGCGCACGATCGGCAGCACGACGGCGTCGGCGACCCTGGGTGGTGGGTTGCAACGCACCTCAACCGTATCGCAGGATATCTCGTCGAATCTTTTGCAGCGCTCAAACTATCCGAACATCGGCGAGGGGATTACGATTCTTCCCGGCGTGAACAACACCGGACATAGCTCAACGGTCGGTGACGACACGTCCATCTCGCTTCGCGGATTTGATCCCTCGGAATCGCAAACGCTCCTGGACGGGCACCCAATTGGACCGATCGGCGTCGGAGGCGGCGGCTACAATTTCCAAGTTTCGCCATTCTACGCGATTCGCAACACGCAGGTTACCTTCGGAGCGGGCGCACTGGGTCTTTACGGTACCGATGCTACCGGAGGCGCAATCGACCTGCAAACGTTGTCGCCCACGCGGACGCCGCAGCTTCTCGTTTCTCAAGGCTTCGGCTCACAAGGCAAATTGTTTTCAGCTTTAAACGCGACCGGTACCGTCGGCCGATTAGGATACGCCGTTGCTGGTGCAACACAGGGGCTCTACGGGAATTTCGCCCCCGGGATCATCGAGCAGACCGGCAATCTCGGCTTTGACATCTCGCCGTCGAACGTGGCCGCGAACACGCATCTCGTTTCGGGAAACTACTCGCTACGCGATACTCTCCTTAAGCTTGAATACACCATCGCGCCGGGAACGATCGCGACGCTTACCGGATACACCGCACATTCTCGTGACGACAAGAGCGGTGTCGGGGATAACGATTTCGAGCCGTACTCGCTTGCGGTCGTGAACGCCCAAGGTAATCTCGGTACGGGAGGGTGTTCGGCCGCCCTCGTGCCCGTGAAGACTAGCGATGCCGGTGCCGTGCAATGCGAAACGCCGGCCCAAGCGGCCCAGACCAGCTACGGTCCCTCCGGCGGCGGCGCAAACCCCTTTCAAGACATCGTCAATCAAGACTATCACGGAAGATTGATCGCGAACTACCTCGGCAACAACATCTCGGTCGACGGCTACATCGACACGTACAACCTCAATTATAACCGCAATCAAGCATCGCAACTTCCGGACGGCCGCTTCACCGGTGGGTTCAATCAAAGCCTCTATAAAACAAACGGCTTTCTCGTCTCCGATGATCTCCCACGGGGGAACAACGATTTTGCTTTCGGCTATTTTACGCAGCATCAGACCTACGACAGCAATCAGTTCGATACGACGAACCTAGTCATCGTGCGAAATCCGCAGCTTTTTCTGGCGACGGACAACGTGTTTCTGCGCGATACGTTTACGCCGAAACCTTGGATGACGCTGTACACGAACGTGTACTACAAACTGCTGTCCACGACCGGCGCTGACACGATTGACCCGCGGGCTACGCTGCTGTTACGTCCGACACCCACCGACGTCATCCGGCTTGTCGCAGGGAAGACGGACGGAGAGCCATCAGCCGGTCTCGCCGAAACGCAACTCAACAACACGCCATCAAATATCAATCCCAATAGCGCTTGCACCAGTCTCATCGGTCTGAACACGAATAAGAATACGACGCCCGGGCAGGTCGGCGTCGGCACGCTCGCGGCATCGAACTTGCAGCAGGAGACGGCCAGCGACTTCGAGGTAACCTACGGCCATTCGTTCTCCAACGGTTCGCAGTTCCAAATCGGCGGCTACGTTCAACGCGAGGACAACCTCATTCAATCCTTGAGCGTGCCGGTGCCGGTTGGTCTTATACCAGCGGGACTGCTGCAACAAATCTATTCACGCATCCAAACGGCGTGCGGAACTTCGTATGTCGGCACCCTGCAAGATCTTTCATTGGGCCAGGCAGCGAATAGCACGCTATCGGGGCTATTCCGCGGCATTGAGTTTACGGGGCGCGCCTACGCCACCCGAAACCTCTCGTTCGAGTTTACGTACGATCTGCAGCACGCGCAGGCGTTCGGATATTCCGACACCGACCTCATGAACAATCCAACGGCGATCAACGGTGGTCAGGCTATCGGCGTTCCGCTCAACAAGGGCTCGCTTGGCGCCGAATTCGACAACCATCGCGGCTTCGATGCACGCATCGACGGTTATTACTTTGGAATCAATAACGGCTACCATCGCCCTGCGTACGGTTTCGCGAACGCTTCCTTTCTCTACGAATTCCCGCGCACCGGCAGCGAAATTACATTGGGTATCAATAATCTCACGAACAGCGCCTCGCAACAGTACGGTTACTTCAACCAGGGCGTACCATACCCGCTGAATTCCTTCAACGTCGGCAGCAGCGCGGCTCAATCCGAAGAGTTCGGCCTTCTTCCGCGAACCTTCGAGGTCACTCTAACGCAGCGCATGCGGTGATTGTGTGCCGCGCTTCGCGCGTCACTGTGCCAATCCGGTAGCGCCTTTTCTCCGCCTCCTCCTTTTCGGATTGGTCCTCACGTTTATAATCCACGCCGAAGGCATACCTCGCTCGGCATGCTGTCACCCATGTGGTCAAGCCCCCAACTCTAAGCAGCCGGTAAATGTGCAGTTAGTAGATTTGGGTCATTCCTTCGAGCGAACTCTGCCGGTGTGGCGTAGCCGAGTGAACCGTGGGGTCGATCTTCGTTGTAATGCTGCAGCCAGAGCTCGGCTTCTCTGCGCGCATCTGCAAGGGTGAGGAAGGCGTGTTCGTTGAGGAACTCGTCGCGGATGCGCGCGTTCAGGCTCTCGATGTTGGCATTCTCGGTCGGCTTGCCTGGAGTGATGAAGTGCCGCCGCACATTATGCTCTGCAGCCCATTTCAAGAGCTCAAGTGATGCAAATTCGGGCCCATTGTCCGAACGGAGAATCGTTGGATATCCGCGTCGTTGCGCGATCTCGTCCAGAGCACGAATCACGCGGGCTGCTGGGAGCGAAAAGTCCGGCTCCAGGCGAAGGCCCTCACGCGTGAAGTCATCGACGATCGACAGGAACCGTGTGCTCCTCCCGCTGACCAAGGCATCGCTAAGGAAATCGATTGACCGGGTTGATTTGAGGCAGTAACCGGTTGCAGCGATGCACCGCGCTCGTGGCGCACGTGTTGCTTGCGCCGACTCGGGACAAGCAAACCGTCCGCCTTATAGATCCGGTACAATCGCTTGTGATTCACGATCGTGCCTTCGCGTCGCAGCATGATGTTCAGCCTGCGATAGCCGAACCGTCGAAAGCGCGCTGCAAGCTCGCGAAGGCGCGGCAGGACAACCTGATCGACCACTCTGAGCGTGCGGTAACGGGCCGTGCTGCGGGCGCAGTTGACGACCTTGCAGGCGCGTTGCTCGCTGACTCCATCTGCTTTGAGCGCCCTCACCGCGGCCTTGCGCTGCGAGGGCTCCAGCCGTTTTTTTCGATGAGCATCTTGTAGGCGAGATTGTCAAGGTGCAGTTCGGCGACGATCCGTTTGAGCCGTTCGTTTTCTTCCGTTAGCGTACGAACTTTCGCAACGTCCGTCGCATCCATGCCGCCGTACTTCGAACGCCACAGCCGTAGCGTGTTGGGATGGATTCCGTGCTTACGCGCGAGCTCCGCAGTCGGGGTGCCGGCGTCGTGAGCTTTGAGGATCGAGACAATTTGGGTTTCGGTAAAGCGGGACTTCCGCATGTGGTCTCCTTCGCGGCCAGATGGCCGGATTCCACATTAACCGCCTGACTCGATTATAGGGGCTGGACCAATGAAACGTTGGCACCACTTCTCATAATCGTCGTGGAACTGTTGGTTGACTCGTGAGATCGTCGAGGGCGAGAGCGGGGTCCCCTCGCCGAGCAGGGCGCGCAGGGACGGCTCGAAGTCGCGAGTCGAAAGCCCTTGAATCCACAGTTCGTGGAGAGTCGCATCGACATCTTCGAACCGACGACGATACGGTGGCAGGATCTGCGATTCAAAGTGCGTCTCGCTCCCGCGCACACGGGGCCGCCGAATCGCAACCGGGATACTGCCGTAGGTTACGGTCCGTTCGGCTTCGTAGCCGTCACGATAGCCCGGCCGCGTTGCGATGCGCTCGCCGCGCATCCGGCCGAGGAACTCGTCAACCTCGGCGATCAGGACGGCCTGCACCAGTTCGCCGACCTTCGCACGGCACAACTCCTCGAGGGTCGCAAGGAAATCTTCACGTGACGGCTTGGCAAGCGCCGGCGCTTGAGGGTACAATCTCTTCTAGGCGTAGTCTCCGTTGGTTGTGGTTAACCTCGGGCTACGCCGCTTTTATTTGCGTCACCCCCGGAGATCGGCACGGCCTCACGGTAGCAGCCGCCGACCAATGTAAATCTTCAAAGACCGCTAAAAGCGGACGGGTTCGCGCGATTCCTTCGAGGCATTGTGCCAGACCTTCAAAAAGCCGGGCCTGCTGTCGCTCCGGTTCCAGAACAGCGAGCTTAGGGAACTTGACTGCGTATTGGCGCAATTCTGGCACCAGCGCGGATGCCGCGGCTAACCAGACCGGCTCTATTTCGGTCGCGCAAATCGTTGGCAATGCGCTGCTCAACGCCTCATAACAGGCTGATATGGCGTCGTCTCCGGGAACGTCGCGGCGCCCATCACAACGCGGCCGCCCTGTGCCTCCACGGTTCTCGCTAGTTGCGCCACGAGACGCGACTTTCCGATGCCCGCCTCGCCGCTGATCAGCGCAAGGCGGCCATGTCACGCGCGGCACGATTCCACCAATCGTGCAGTGCCGCCGTTCGCGGTCACGCCCGAGGAAGGGCGTCGCGCTGGGTTCACGTGACCGTTCTTTCTCCGAGGTCTGTGCAGAGCCACGCAAGTACGAGGGTGCGTTTCGAATGATGGATTCGTACGCGGAAACCGTCTCGGGCATTGGCTCGACGTCCATCTCCAGCCGCAGGTGCTGTCGAAAAGAATTGTATTCTTGAAGCGCCCCAGCGCGGTCGCCCGACGCATAGCGCAGCGACATCAACGTGCGGATTATGTCCTCGCGCCACGGATCGTGAAGAACGAGCTTTTGCGCGCAGGAAATTCCCGCGGCAAAGTCTCGATTGCTACGATGTTCCTCGATCAGGCTTTCTAGGTTACGGCTCTGTATTTTGCGAAGCCGTTCCCGTTCGGGGAAGATCCAGTCATCATAAAAATCAGCCAGAAAGTCGCCGCAATAAAGGTCAATGGCCTGCGGCACCCGGTGCGGTTTTTGACTGAGTCGCTCGAATTGCACGACATCGAGCGTGCACTCGCAAGTCGGATTCCATTGAATCCATCGCCGGTCGCTTAGCAGCCAAGGCGTCGACGCGCTTTTGGGCAGAGCTTGAAGCAACAGTTGAATATGGCGCCGCAGATTGGCCCGGCTCTGTATTCATCATCGTCAGCCCACAAAAGGAACGCAAGAGCCTCTCGCGAGACTTTTCTCTGCCCGCTCAAAAGCAAATACGCAAACAACGACGCGGCTTTGCGGGGGCATTGAAGGTGACGGCTGCACCGCGATGCGACAACTGCAAGCTGCCAAATAGGCGGACATCTAGAGCGTCCGATCCGGTTCGCAGTTCTGGGGGGCCGAATCCGGCCTGTTTCAGCAACTCATCTGTACCCCTCAGCGCCATTTTTAGTGCATGGCGAGAAGGCTCCTAGCTGGTCGCTTCCCTAGCCGCCGCCCGGCCGAAAAGCTATCACCGCCGCGCGCATAGGTTCCACATCTAAGGGCTCCCTGTTGGCGAAATTGCGTGAGCGGATATCTGTCGTTGCCGGGAGCGGCCATCGAGAAAGAGAGCCGGCTATGCAATTCGGCTGCCGGCCCGCGTGATATCGCCGTCGGTGATAAGGCAAAGCTCTACAGTTTTCAGCGACCCGATACGACGATAATCTACGTCTTTCGCATCGAGGACCGCGGCCACCGATAGAGCAAGGCACCTTGCAACCGAGAGTTTCCGAGATATTCGTCTGCGCAGATCCGATGGAATGTCGAGCCGCAAGCGAAGCGTGACGCGCGGCCCGGCAGACGGTTCTAGCCCGCCGGAGCCGCGCGTCGGCGCGAGGGGGCTACGAGTCGCTGTACTCAGTTTCCGTTGACGTGAAGATCAACGTCGTGGGGTCCAAGATACCGTCGCGAACTGTTAACAGCGGCGTCAGCGTTCCGGTGCTGGGGTCTAGCGCTCCCACGAAGCTCTGCACCGGCGCACCAAGGGCCGCTTCGGAAAAGGCGCTGCCGTTCGGGAACGTCGCTTCGACGGCGTAAACGACGTCCAGCGTCGTGTCGGCGATGTAGAACGTGCCATGCGTACTGGCCGGGAACGCCGTTTCGTCCAGCTGCGTTCCGGTTCCGACGCGGAACACTTGCTGGGCGGCCACACCGGGATTGCGAATCGTGACGACCTGAGCGTCTCCTTCGCTGATGAGAATGAGGTCGTTGCGTGCGTCGACCGCGAGTGAATCAGGGTCGGTAATGTTAAGGCGTTCGGTTTTGCCGGTCGAAACGTTGTATCCCACGGCATTACCGTAGAGGATCGGCCTGATGTCGGCTTCGCCCCGTTCGAGACGGAGCTCCACGACGGCCGGCTTGTCGTTGACGCCGCTGCCGTTTAATGTCGGGGAAGAGGCGGAGACGAACGCGCGGCCGCCCACGAAAGCGAGGTCATCGTACCCGCCGCCATGCGGCTGACGCGTGCCGAAACGGTACAACGTCGCATGCAGCGATTTGGGATCGATCACGTAGAGCGCCGGCTGCCGAGGGGGCGAGCCGTTCAACCCATCGTTGTTCACGAGCGCCCAGATCCGACGTGTGTATGGATTCCACCGCATTCCGTCGCAGCGCCCCAAGACCTCAACGCTCCCGAGCGCAACGCCCGAGCGATTATACTTGACGATCCTGCTCGCCGTGTTGCTGGTGTCCGAGGCGTTTTGATAATCGACGAACACGTAGTGCTTGGTAACGATCAGCGCATCAGGGTTGTACAGCCGCGATGAACCCCGCACGAAAACGCGCTCGTTGAAACGGTATGCCGTCGAAGGGGTCGCCCCCCCAGGAACGTGACGGGCCTTCAGGGTTGGCCGCGCGGAAACTGTCGTTGTCCCCACGGATGCGAACGCAAGCGAAGCGGCCGCCAGAGCGGCGGAGCGAAAGACAATAGTGTGCACGAGTTGTACCTTTCTCAATTCAAGCATGCAGTAGCCGACGCAGCTCGTATGTTACTTGGCTCGTGTTAACGTATCTTTAAGTCGCGCTTATGTAGGGGCATGCTTTCAGTAGCGGCGTAGTTTTTACATCCTCGCACTCAGTGAGAACGTGATAAGACGCGGCGGCAGGCCGATCAGTTCGTACGGCGTACGTTTCCTAAGGTCGCCGCCTGTTGCACGTTGGAGCCGAATCCGGCGAGCGCCGCGGCGGCGCGGGAGCGAACTGGTTCACCGGGGCGGTGAGATGCTCACCGAAACAGCCGTAGTTCTGGACGTTTTTGCTCGAAGACATTGGTTGCCCCGAGCGTCGCTGTCAGATTGCGACCCAGCGCCTTTGAGACGAAGGCATTGAAGAATGTGTAGCCCCCGCGGTTGAGATCGTTGTTGGGGCCGATATAGAACCCTTGAAGCTGGGCCTCGACGCCATGCATGTCGTTGTAGTCCAGCGTCAACGAGCCTTTATGCACGGGTATCTCGTAAATCTGCGCGTCGTTTATCAGCACGGATTCGACGTCAGTATCGAGACCGGAATGCCCATTTGCTGCGACGATTGGGTATCGTAATTGTAGTCGACGTAAAAGATCGGCGAGGCGCGAATGTGTCCACTAAGCTTAAACTCCGCGGTACAACGCACTTGCAACATTGAAGGTCGTCGAGATGCCAAGTAAGGCAGTACCGTCGTCGCGTTAAGCGTGCCCAAACAGGGGCATGCGCTCTGAATCTTTTGCGCAAAGCCGCTCAAACAGGCTCGCGATCGCGGGGTTGTTGATCGCCGAGGCGCCGAACGTCGTGCTCGGAACGACGCCGTCGAACAACGCTTGCTTTTCGCTGGAGACGTACGCGACCACATTTACCGACGTATCGGACCAGAAGCGGTGGCCGTAGGCTGCTTCTGCGTCGTTCGCGGCTTCCGGAGATAGGCTCGGGTTGCCGCTATGTGCGATCGCGTTGGGTAGGGCACAGCTTGGATTCAAGCTCGATGGGTTGTTGATGTTGGTGAAGACGCCGTTCGACTTGATTGCGGCTGCGGGATCGCCGTCAGCGCGTCCGGCGGTGAGGCGCACGACATCGCGTGACGTCGGGCGAAAGACGAGCGAGACGCGCGGGTCGAAGGTTGTCTTCTGCGTGACGTTCGAACGTCGCGACCACGCGTTGACGAACGCCGTCAAGCGGTCGCTCGCGGCGAACTGATCGCGAACGAAGAAGCTGTAGTCGCCCTCGTCGAGTTCGGGCTGCGTCTGAAAGTACGCGGCCGTTCCGGGCACGGCCGGCGACGTGCTCGTGGCAGGCGAGCCGAACGTTGCCGGAACCAACGTGTTTCCGTAGATGCGTTGGTGCTCGATGAAGTAGCCGAATCCGAAGTCGTTCTTACGACCGGCAATCTCGTCGCTGAGCAAGAGCCCATTGTGAGGTAGTCGTCGGCATACGTGCCCCCGCCGACGTAAAACGTGCCGGTGGGATCAAAGCCGGCGGCTTGATTCGAATTTTTACGGTACTGGTAATAATTGCGTACATGGTCGCCGACCCGACGCATCTGGGTTGCGAAGTCACATGATCGCTTCGCCGTGAACTATGGCGGCCGTCGGTTCATTGCGTGTCGTGGAATGTTCCGCGACTCGCCGTCTGGTCCAGTTCCAAATCGTCAAGTAGGTAGTAGACGATCTTTCGGTCATCGAAGCCGACTTTTGCGAGCTGTTTGCCGCCGATCACCACAACCTCGTGGACATGACCGACCTTTCCGGCGTAGCGATAGTTCACTTCCGTGTAATCCGGTTGTCCGGGCGCAGGTCGCGGAATCGCTTTGGTACCGCGCAGTGGTGTCTGGTGGCGATGCTGACTCACGAGGGACACCTCACTCGATGAACGGAAGGGCACGGCCGCAACCGTTCGCCCAGGAGCGCCTATGTTCATCGCTTACAACGGAAGAACGCCGCACGTCCATCCGAGCGCTTTCATCGCGCCGACGGCAGTACTGATCGGCGATGTCGAAGTCGGCGAATCGGCCAGTATCTGGTTCGGCGCAGTGATTCGCGCCGACAATGGACCGATCCGAATCGGTGCCCGCAGTAACGTACAGGATAATGCTGTCCTACACGTATCCGAAAACAGTCAGACGATCGTTGGGAACGATGTGACGATCGGACATTGCGCATCGATGGAAGACTGCACGATCGAAGATGGCGCGCTGATCGGCACGAACGCAGTCGTTCTCAACGGTGCGACCGTCGGGGGGCGTACCTTGGTCGCGGCTGGCAGTGTCGTCGCAGCCGGCGCGTCGATTCCGCCCGAGGTCCTAGCCGCCGGCGCACCGGCCGTCGTTAAACGAAAGCTGGAAGGCGCTTCCTTCGATTGGGTCGACCACGGCGGCCCCGAGTACGTCAAGCTCTCGCGCGAATATCTGGCGATCGGGATCGGCGCTCCGACATTCATTTGAACTCAGAGACGATACCGACATAGTTTGTAGCCCTCACGTCATCATGGGAGCGGTTGCTCGAGCAGGCAGCGCACGGGCACCCAGCCTTCGCGCCCGTCAGAATGTCGGCACCATTGCCAGCCGGCTATTATGCGCCCACCTGTTACCGCTTCCGCGGCATTGACCGTCAGCTCATTCGTATCGAAGGTCTCGCGAACGCGCGCCTTGTCGGCGTTCCGCTCGAGAATCTGTTCCGGTAACCAGCCGCCCTTGCCGGTGTTATCGATACACCATGTCCATCCGGGCCACTCATCATCGCGATCCCCCGGCGCAACGACCTCGTCTTTTTGAACGGCGAGTGGATCAGCGTACGACTTCGTATGAGGTTGCACGATGACGTACCGTCTCACGGCGGCGAAAAGTGCCCGCTATCCCCATACGGAACGAACAGCGTATTCTCTTTGATAAAGCGCAATTTAACCGTACCCGTCGGCCCATTGCGCGACTTCGCAATGATGAATTCCGTCAGGTCGGGGTCCGGCGCGCTTTCAGGATTGTAGTACGCGTCGCGATACAAGAACGCGACCATATCGGCTTCCTGTTCGATGGCCCCCGAATCGCGCAAATCTGAAAGCAAGGGGCGCTTATCGTTGCGCGATTCGACGCCGCGGTTCAGTTGCGCGAGCGCAAAGATGGGAATCTGTAAATCTTTTGCGGTCGCTTTGAGGACGCGGCAGATCTCCGAGAGTTCGTCGTTGCGGTTTTGCGACTTGAAGGTGGCCGACGGGCGCACGAGTTGCAAATAGTCGATGAAGACGGCTGCGAGGCCGTCACCGGACTGTAAGCGGCGACAGCGGCTGCGAATCTCCGTGACGGTGACGGTCCCGGAGTCGTCGATGTAGATCGGCAATTCCGAGAGCGCGCTCATGCCCTTGGAAATTTTCTCCCACTCGGCATCGCGCACGTTGCCGCGGCGCAGGTTTTGCCCGTTGATGCGCGCTTCCGCACAGAGTAGTCGCGTGACGAGTTCTTCGTTGGTCATCTCGAGCGAGAAGATCGCGATCGGCTTCTGTTCCTCGCGGGCCGCGGCGGCCGCCATCGAGAGCGCCATCGAGGTTTTACCCATTGCCGGACGCGCAGCCAGAATGACGAAATTGCCCGGTTGAAAGCCGGCGGTATAATGATCGATGTCGGGGAACCCCGACGTCAAGCCCGTACGGTCGCCGCGCGCGTGGTAGAGACGATCGATCTGTTCGAAGGTTCCTTTGAGCAACTTGTAGATCGGCGAAAACTCGCCATGCTTCTGACGGCGGCCGACCTCGTAGACGATCTGTTCGCTTTGATCGAGCGCGCTCTCGACGTCTTCCTCGCGTTCGAAGCCGATCTGCGTAATCTGCGTACCCGCGTGAATGAGGCCGCGCAGCGATGCCTTTTCGCGCACGATATGCGCGTAATATTCGGCGGACGCAGCCGTCGGCACCGTGTCCATCAGCGACGTCAGGTATGCGAGGCCGCCGACGCGTTCGAGGAGATTACGACGCCGGAGTTCTTCGGCGAGCGTGATCTTATCGAGCGGCTCGCCACGCTCGTACAACTGGATGAGGGCGCCGAAAATTGTTTCGTGCACGTGAGCGTAGAAGTCGCCCGTGCCCACGATCTCGCTGACCGCCGCCATCATCTCGCGATCGACGAGTATTGAACCGATGACGGCCATCTCGGCTTCGAGGTTGTTGGGCGGAATGCGATCGAGATTGCCTTCCGGCGGGCGCAACGGCAGCGCCATCAACGCCCCCGTTCCGCACGCGCACGTCGCGGGCGCGGCGCCTTCACGTCGAAGCCGAGTGCCGCAAAGACGTCGCTGACATTTGCGACCGTGATGATTTCGATGCCCCCGATAGTATGGTCGACGTCGCGCGCGTTGTCACGCGGCACCAGCACGCAGCGCATCCCGGCTTGGCGGGCAGCATACAACTTTTCGACGATGCCGCCGACCGGCCGCACGTTGCCGGCGATTGAAAGCTCGCCCGTCACCGCGACGTCCTGGGGCAGCGGTCGCTTGGTGAGCACACTGTAAAGTGTCAGGAATACACCGAGTCCCGCCGAGGGGCCATCGATGTTGGCGCCTCCTACCACATTGACGTGCAGATCGAAATCCTGCGGGTCAACACCCGCCGTCGCTCGGACGACCGTCGTAGCGTTGAAGACGCTGTCCTTAGCCATGGAGCCGGCGGTGTCGTTGAACCGAACGCCGCCCTTGTGCCGCTCGGCGGCCGGGAAGGCAGCGGCTTCGATCTCGATCAGGCTGCCGACGTGGTGCGCGACCGCCAGTCCGAAGGCCTTACCGATCTCGCGCGTCCGGCGCGCGCGCACCGGCGTATGCGGAACCAGCCGGCCGGTCTGCACGACCGCCGTCACGTCGTCCTCGACGATCGTCGGCGCACGAGCCGCGCGCGGCTCATCGTCACGCACGCGGTACAACGCCTGTCCGTGCGCGTCCGACAAAATCTGCACGGCTTTGCGGCCTTCGATCGTGTAGGAAGCGATCAGGTCAGGCACCCGCTTAGCAAGCTTTACGCCTAAACGTTTGGCGGCGCCCATGACGATGTCGCGAATCTGCGCCTCGGTCAGTGGTTCAAAGAACACCTCGGCACAACGTGAGCGGATGGCGCCGTCGATCTCGCCGGGGTCGCGCGTCGTTGCGCCGATCATGACAAAATCGGCCGGTGCACCGTCGGCGAACAGTTTCTTCACGTACGCTGGGACGTTGGGATCGCTCGGGTCGAAATACGAAGATTCGAAGACGAAGCGTTTATCCTCGAGGACCTTTAGCAGCTTCGTCTGCAAGGTGGCGTCCATCTCACCGAGTTCGTCGATGAAGAGCACACCGCCGTGCGCCTTCGTTACTAAACCGAGTTTCGGCTCGGGGATGCCACCTTCGGCAAAGTCGCGACGGCTGCCCTGATAGATCGGGTCGTGCACGCTGCCGAGCAGCGGATTGGTCGTCTCGCGCGGATCCCACCGTAACGTCGCACCACTCGCCTCGACGAACGGTGCGTTCGGTTCGAACGGCGTGTAGGAACGCCGCTTCGCAACCTCGAGTGCCAGCCGGGCGACGGTCGTCTTTCCGACACCGGGCGGCCCGTACAGAATAACGTGCTGCGGAAACGGCGATGATATCTTCGCCAGCAGCGACGCGATCGCCGAGTGCTGACCGACCACGTCCTCGAGCGCGGCGGGTCGCAAAAGCTGCAACGCCGAGTTCGCGAGTTTGCGCGCGTCGAGCGCGAGGAGATCGTCGAGCTTCTTTTGCGTGGCGGGCGTTTCAGGGCCGCCGTCTTCGCGCAGCGCTTCGAGTTTGAGGTCTTTGACGTATTCGTGATGACGCTCGGTCATCTTGGCGTTGACCTTCGATTCGATCGTATCTTCGACGCTGCGCGCCGCGACCAGATCGGCGAGACCTTCTTCAATCTCGGCGATTGTTGCGCGGTACTTACCGGGTTGCGGCAGCCGGTCGAGCGTTGGGTCTTCAAACACCAAGCGCTGCAGCGCGAGAATGCGCTCGGGCAAAAGGTTGGAGCGCATCAGCCGCAGCGCGTCGAGCTTGCCGGCGCGCAAGACCATCTTTTCAGCGCCGATCGCATTCGAGAGAACATCGTACAGCGCTGCGACGTAACGCCGCATGCCGTCGTCACCGCCGTGCTTACGGCGGAAGCGAGCGACGTAGGCCGGGTCGGCCCCGTGTGACATAGGGGTTAATTCGTTGCGGCGACGACTTTGACTGTGGCTTTGGCGGTGACGTTCTTGCCGAGCTTGATCTCGACCGGATAGCTCCCGAGCGACTTGATCCCCTCGGGAACCTCGATCTTATGGCGATCGATCTCGACGCCGATGTCGCGCGTGATCGCCGAGGCAACGTCGCCGTTGGTCACCGCGCCGAAAAGCCGGCCGTTGCCGCCGGCCCGCGCTGCGACGTTGACTTGCAGGCCATCGAGTTGCTTACCAAGCGCTTCGGCGTTGGCGACGGCCTCAGCGTCGCGCCGCGCTTTGGCTTTACGCTGCTGCTCCAGCAGTGCAAGCGAACCTTTGGAAGCTTCGGCCGCCAGGCCGCGCGGCAGCAGATAGTTGCGAGCGTAACCGTCGGCGACTTCGACGACCGATCCGATCGCCCCGAGCGGCTTGACCTCGCTCATCAGAATGACCTTCATGAGTTACTCCGACACAAAAGGCAGGAAAGCAATAACGCGCGCACGCTTCACCGCGACGGTCAGCAGGCGCTGGTGCTTCGCGCAGTTTCCGCTGATGCGGCGCGGCAGAATCTTGCCGCGTTCGGAGATATACTTGCGTAAGCGCGTCGCGTCCTTATAGTTGATGTCGGGCAGCTTGTCCGAGCAAAATGTGCATACTTTGCGCTTGGGACGGCGTTCTTTTTTTGGGTTGTTGCGCTTCTTGGAAGTTCCGGTAGCCATCGATCCCTTTCATGTAGGTGGAGACGGCAAATCGGCGCAAGGCGCCGATGCCCGGTAGTCGCGCCCCGCGCCACTACCCGGTAGTAGGCGCGCCGCGCCACTACCCTACACACGTGGTGCATAAAACCGCATCACGACCGGACGCAAAAGCCCGGATTTGAAGCGACCAAACGTTGCGTCGCAACCGGCTGATTATACCCCGCCCAAGCCGGCCGCGCTAGTAGGATAGTGCCCAAGCGCCCGTTCGACGACGCCGGCGTTCCAGAAAGCGGGGTCCTCCTGCTCGAGAAGACGCAAGCGCGAAAGCAACGCAGGCCGCTCGAGCGACGCGGCGTAGCTCATTGGACCGCCGCGTGCGGCCGGGAAGCCGTAGCCGTACAACCACACGGCATCGACGTCGGCGGAACGGCGCGCGATGCCTTCTTCGAGGATGCGCGCCCCCTCGTTGATGAGTGCGAGCGTGCAGCGCTCGACGATTTCTGCGTCGGTTATGCGCTCGCCAGCAAGGCCCAGTCGCTTACGCTCGGCGGCAATCAACTCGTCCGTGGCCGGATCGGGAAACCGTTCCCTCCGACCGGATTCATAGCGATAGTAACCGCTGCCGGTCTTCTGGCCCAGCCGCCCGCTCTCGACGAGCAGATCGGGAATACGCGATTGCCGGAAGCCCACGCCGTTTCCGCGCGCATTACGTTCGCGTTTCGAATTGTAAGCGATGTCCAGCCCGGCGAGATCGGAAACGGCGAACGGCCCCATCGCAAAACCGAACTTCTCGAGCACTGCATCGACCTGCGCGGGCGTTGCGCCGCGTTCGAGCAACAGCTCCGCTTCCCGGCGATAGCGCAACAACATGCGATTGCCGACGAACCCGTCGCAGTTGCCGACGACGACGCCCACTTTCCCCAAGCGCTCGGCGAAATCGAGCGCAGCATGAATGGTATCGTCCGACGTGTGCGCGCCACGGACGATCTCGACCAGTTTCATCACGTTGGCAGGGCTGAAGAAATGCATTCCGAGCGCACGCTCGGGATGCGGCACGCCGCCCGTCACCGCATCGATGTCGAGCGACGACGTGTTCGTCGCGAGCACGGCACTCGGGCGCACGATGTTCCCGAGTCTTGCAAAGATCGACCGCTTTACGGCGAGGTCTTCAAAGGCCGCCTCGACGACGAGATCGACGCCCGCAAAGGCCGACATGTCGTCCGTGAAGGCGATGCGCGCGCGTCGTTCGTCGGCTTCGTCCTCCGATAGCTTTCCACGCTGGACGGAAGAACGGTACGCTGCTTCAACGGCGTTCCTTCCTCGTGCGAGTGCGTCGGGTGAGGAATCGACGATATGCGTACGCAGACCGGCGCCTGCGACGGCGAGCGCGATGCCGGTGCCCATCGTCCCCGCACCGACGATTCCCGTTTGCTTCAGTTCGCGTGCTTCCAGCGACATGGCGCTCAACTTAGACGCGGCATACCATGTCCCCAGGTGTCGGGCGGTGAGAGGTCTTTGCGCATCGGCGGCGCCTCCAGGCTGCGCTTTTCGGTGTCGCGCAACACGTCGTCACCTTGCGCGATCAGATAATCGGCGATGCGCGCGGACAGCGCCATGATCGTCAGGCCCGGATTTGCCGAACCCTGCGTCGGCATGATGCTGCCGTCGCAGATGAACAGGTTGGCGATATCGTGCGTGCGTCCGAAGGCATCGACAACCGACGTCGCGGGGTCTTTGCCCATCCGCGCCGCACCGACGAGGTGCGCGTAGCGCGCCTCCTGCACCACTTCGGTTGCGCCCGCCGCCGACATGACCTCCATCGTCTTTTTCTTGCCGAACTCGATCAACTTCTTGTCGTTGTCGCCCAGGTTGAACGTCATCCTGGTGATCGGGATGCCGAACTGGTCCTTCTCCTCGGCAATCTGCACGCGATTGTCCGCATGCGGCAGAATTTCGCCGAGCAAACCGAAGGCCGCCCAATGGTTGTAATCCATCATCACGCGGCGCAGCCCCCAGCCCCACGCGCCTTTGGCACTCATCATCTGCTTTGCGAACGAAATCGGCAGCGGGCCGACGGTTTGGATCGCAAAGCCGCGTGCGAAATCGCGAGCGGGATCGGTCTCGTAGAACTCTTCGGTCAACGCGTGTGCGGGGGGCGCCTTATACATGCGCACGAGGTCATCGAAGCGGCCCAAAATGACGTTGCCCGCCTGCGCCATCAAGTATCGCCCGACCGTGTCGCTCGAATTGGCCAGCCCGTTCTCGAAGCCTGACGTCGCTGAATTCATGAGCAACCGCGGCGTCTCGATCGAATAACCCGCCACCACGACGACCTTCGCGCCCTGAAAGTGCTCCTTTCCGTCGGAGTCGTAATAGGTCACGCCGACGGCCCGGCGGCCTTTCATCTCGATGCGCGACACCATGCAGTTCGGTCGAATCTCCGCGCCGTTGGTCAACGCGTCGGGAACATGCGTGATCAGCGTGCTCGCCTTCGCCCCGACTTTGCAGCCTTGAATGCAAAAACCGCGATAGATGCAGTGCGGACGGTCGGCGCGCGAGCCGTTGAGGATGGCCACCGGGCCGCCGGCGCTGACCCCGATGCCCAGATTCGTGCAGCCGCGGACCAGGGCGTCACCGACGCCGCCCATTGGATGAGCACCGTACGGATAACCGTGCGGATCGCCCCACGGAAAATACGAGGGGCCTGAAACGGGCAGTTCCAGCTCGAGCAACTCGTAATACGGCTTGATATCCTCGTACGAGATCGGCCAGTCGACGCCGACGCCGTCGGTCGACTGCGTGCGGAAATCGGACGGATGCAGACGCGGCGTGAACGAGGCCCAATGGACGGTGCTTCCGCCCACGCCTTTGCCGCTGTTGTTCGAGCCGAACGAGAGGGGATGTTCGCCGCCCGTGATGCGTTCGTCGTTCCAATACAGATTGTGCGCGCCTTTTTCATCGCTGACCCAATCACGTTCGGAATCCCACAGCGGTCCGGCATCGATACCAATTGCGCGGAATCCCGCCCGAGCCAGCCGCTGCAACAGAACGCCGCCGCCTGCACCGACGCCCACGATGACGTAATCGACTTCCTCGCCTTCGGCAAAGTGATGCATCGGCATGTCGAGCCGCTGCATCGGCCCCAGCATGTGCGGCTTTCCGTTGGGCGGGCCAAATTTGCCGAGGACCGGCGCGCTCAATGCGTGCCACCTTGGCCGGGCGATGCGAGGTGCTCGGCTTCGCCCGCGACGTCTTCATAGTCAGCCGACAGCGAGCCCTCCGGAGGCGCCCACTGATAGCGTCGTTCGTGAACTTCCCACGGTTCGGGCTGCCCGCGTTCGAGCCGCATATAGGCGCGCGGATAGGCCGGCCCACCGTAGCCGATCTCGTCCCATGCGAACGGATGCGCATAGTAGGCGTCGACACAATCTTGCACGAGCGTCATGAAGAAGCGATGCGCCGGCATGCGCTGCCAGATCGAATTGTCGGGCGAGGGCTTACCGTCGTGCAGTGATTTGAGCAGCGCTTCTTGCTGTGGCACACCGAGGTCGACGAAGCCACGCTCGTAGCGCGCGCGGGCCATCTCATCGATCGCCTGCAGACCCATGCGGAACGCTTCACGATCGGGTGGCATCGGCTCGTACCGATAGCCGTCGTGAACGTTCTCGTACAAGCGCTTGTCGATCTGCGGAACGATCGGAATCTTTTTGAGTTCGTCGCGATCGTCTTGCGGAAGGATGCGAGCGCAGATCGCTTCGAGCAAGCGCACCGATTCGGGGTCGAAAAAACGAATCGGCGGAATGCTGTCGACGCGGTCGCGAACGACCTCACGCGTCTTGGCATCCCAAAATTTCTGCTGGGCAAGGGTGCTATAGCCGGGATAATATCCGGGCTGCCGCAGCGGGCCGAGCGGTTTTCCGGTCTCCAAATCGATCGGACGCAGATCGACGTCGCTTGCACGGGTTTCCATTACTGCTCGCCCTTTCTGCGCAAGATGCTCGCCAAGACGCCGAGGAATCCGCTCGCCGCAAAGAGCAGCGGCGCGAACGCCGGCGGCCCGTAAATGATGTTGTAGAACAGTTTCTTAGTGCCGCCGGCACGACGTGCGGTCCCGCGCGCGTGGTAGAAAAAACCGACGCTGCCGTTTGCAATCGCGAGCGCCGAGGCTGCCGGCAACCAGGTGTGCGCCACGCGCTTATCCACGACCGCGCCGGCGCCGGCGAGCATCAGCAACGGCGCAGTAATCAGCGGCGTATATTGCACTTTGTAGCGAAAGTTGTTCTTGTAGTGGGAGTACCACGCTTCGAAGCCGCTCAGGAATGCCGCGATCACGGTCGCCGCCGCCATCTGTTTTTGAAAGCGGCCTTCGCGAACGTCTTGCTCCCAGCCGATCGGTTCATGCTCGCGTCCGAGCGCCTTCGCCCAGTGCTGGGGATGAGCCGGTTTGGGCAGGCCGCCGCCGTCTCCACCTTTGCCCCGCCGCAAAAACGAGGCGATGAAACCGAGATACGCACTGACCGCGAACAGGAGCGGCGCGAAAACGGGCGGCCCCATCACCATGTTCGTTATCGGCAGGCGCCAGCCGCCGGGTTTGCGCCGGACCCCATTGACGTGAAAGTAAAAGCCGACGAGTGAGTCGACGATCGTCACGACCGACACGACCGGCAATACCGTTCGCGCGGCCTTACGGCTCGCAAAGCCCGCGCAGCCGCCCACCAACATGGCTCCGCTGAGCGCGACCGGCGTGTACATGATGCGCCGGCTGTAGCTGCCGCGGTAGTGCTCGGTCGTGACCTCGATTCCGCTGAGGACGCCCGAAAACCCGGCGATCAATGCGAGCCAGCGCTGAAAGCGGCCTTCACGTATGTCGAGATCGACTTCTTCGACGTCGCGGCTCAGTTGCGACGCCACGTCGTCATGCGGCGAGGATGCCACAGGTGCTCCTTCGGGAATGCCAAGCGAATCGGGTACGCTCAGTGCTTTCCCGGCGCGCGCTCGCAAAAACACGAAGGCGTCACGCCACGCGCTGCCCTAGTCGGTCGAGGAGTTGGCGAGCGCAATGCAAACCATCGGCTTACGATGCCGAGCGAACTGCGCGATTTCCTCATGCTGCCCTACGGCGAACTCGAGGAACTCAATCTGGCCGCCAAACAGCAGCGCCGCGAGCGTGTTGCGCCCGAAGATGTCGCCGAAGGAAGACTGCAGTACCTCACCGACGAGCAACGGATCAAGGCCGTCACGGTGCTCTTCACCGACCTCGAGGGCCGGCTCCACATGCTCGACTACGACAAAAAGTTTTTGTTGAAATCGAGCGACAACCTCACCTTCGACGGTTCCTCGATTCGCGGGTTCACGTCGCAACGGGAAAGCGATCTGCGTCTCGCTCTCGACTGGGGCGCCTTCTATTGGGCGCCGGCCGATATCTTCGGTTCGGGCAAGGTCTTGGTCTTCGCGGATGTCATCGGCCGCGACGGGTCACCGTTTGCCGCCGACATCCGCGGCACGCTCAAGCGGCTTTCCTCCGAGCACTACGAACGCGACGGGTACACGCTCAACGCCGCCAACGAGATCGAAGGGTTTTTGTTCGAAGGCTTGGATGCGGAGCGGCGCTATCACGAGCGTGGAAAATTCGACTACGTCAATACCGGCGGGTACTATCACTCACTGCCGGGTGATCCGCTGCGCACGTTCATCGACACGGTGGCCGAAGTGCAACGCGCAATGGGTTTCGAGAATGAAAAAGATCACCCCGAGGTCGCCCCGTCGCAATTCGAGATCAACTACGGTTATTGCGAAGTCGTCGCGGCTGCCGATCAGATTCAACTGTATAAACTGATCTGCCGGCAAGTCGCCACCCGACTCGGCATGACGGCGAGTTTTTTGCCCAAGCCCGTCGTCGGCGTCAACGGCAACGGCATGCATACGAACGTCTCGGTCAGCAAGGACGGTAAGAATCTCTTTTGGGACCGCGACGGTGAGGAGCGGCTAAGCCCCTTTGCGTGGCAGTTCGTCGACCGTATCCTCACGCACGGGAACGACATCTGCTTGATGCTCAATGCCAGCGTCAACGCGTATCGTCGCCTCGATCCCCATTTCGAAGCCCCCAACCAAATCAAGGCTTCTCCCGTCGATCGCGGCTCGATGGTGCGCATCCCGATCGGCAACGAGCGCAGCGCGCGCATCGAGGTTCGTTCTGTTTCACCCGATGCCAATCCGTACATGGTCATGCTCGCCGTCTTCCAGACCGGGCTCGGCGGCGAGATCAGCGGTGAAACCGATCTGCGTCAGGCCAAGCGCTATTTGCCGGACAACATCTACGATGCCATCGCTTATTTTCGCAGCGCCCCTTGGACGGGCACGTTACTCGGCGATGACCCGAAAACGCGGTATGCCGATCTCAAACAGGCGAGCGCCGATCGCTGTCCGCGCTTACTGGGAACGTTCGTGAAAGCGCAGGAAGTCCAGTATCATCACGAAGTGTATAATCAGTACCTTTGGAATCTGTTTTAGCGGGTGGCTTGAACGGACGACGTTACTTACGTCGCCGTCAGGACGAACGATGCGACGCGCAGCGCATCGCCGCCGCGAAATTGGAACCACAGTTTGTACGTGCCCGCTTCGCGGACGGCGACGTGCAGCAGCATGCTCGGTGAGGTCACGGCGTTGGAGGCTAACGGTGGTGCCCGCATCTGCATGTCTTTTGAAGGCATCGTGGCGTTAGGCGACATCTGGGAGGATGCGCTTTCGGCTCCGAGCGCCATCGGGTGGACGTGAACGTAGGTTAGGTCCTTGCCGTTCAAGAACACCGCGTGGCCAAGTGTTCTAAGGTACGGGTGAAGATCGCGGGCGAGCTTCCCGCCTTGCGTGATGCGCAGGCGCAGCATCGTTTCACCGGGCGTCGATAGACGCAAGCTGCTCAGCGTTACGGTATACGGCCCGGCGATCGCTACTGATCCCGTCGGCATAAGCTCTCGAGCCGCATTCTTCCGTGGTGAACCGACGTTGAGGTCGAAGCGAAAGACCTGCTGGCCGATCCCGAGCGGCTCCCCGTCCGCATAGACGTGGTATAGCGCCGGGCCCGGGAAACGTTGCTCGAGCGTGAAGTGCCCGTTTTTCGAAAATAGCGGATGCACGTGAAGAAAGGTCGTGAAGTCGTCACTGACGATCACGCCGTGCAGCAGCTTCGTCATGTCGGTTTCGTAGCTGCGAATCGGCGTGGCGGACCCGTTTCGCGTCATCCAAAAATCCAGTTCGCATTCTAATGGATGCCCTTGGATGGCGCGCACAGCGAGATGGCCGTTGGCCTTCTGCGTACCGCCTTGCAGCGCAAACACTCCCGCGATCGCCGGCGCAGTCCCGAGCAAGGAAACACTCAGGGCGAGGAGACGAACGATTTTCGGGGCGCCCACGTTACGCTATTTCCCCAAAGAGCTGGTCCGCTTTACAGCGCCAGGCCGGTGTCGTGCGGCGTACGGGAAAGACGCCCTGCATGGCGGCGCAGCGCTCATATCCCTATATGTAACGTATGATGCGTGACAATCGTCACATACGCATTCCGTCCGGCAAAAGCCGTAGATGGGCACAACCGGCCGCGGTATCATGTATGGTGGCGTTGCACGGTGCAGCGTCACACTGATTACAGAAACGAACAGACCATGAAAACTGAAAAAGCAACAACGCC
>JAABUQ010001675.1_pt1 | contig 46612 bp, 49 predicted proteins | sample 5560001 | NCBI WGS metagenome assembly JAABUQ01 (sample SAMN10711888, study PRJNA513371) | rock metagenome | isolation source: Antarctica rocks | place: Antarctica: Victoria Land, Finger Mt nord | collected 2015-12-18 | reverse complement strand
GTATGAGCGTGGCGATGCCTGCCTCGTGCTCGATCTCATTCAGTCGCGAACCGTCCTTCGACTTGCACGACCAATGGCGACAGAGGACCAACTGCGTATTCTCATGAATACTCCAGCAATCGTGGGATATGCGCTGAAGACCAAAGAAGAGGTAGTGCATCTCTTACCTGAGTAAATGTTTCAAGCATTGGTAACAGAGGCCCTTTGTTACCAATGCTCCTGGAGAATGATTATGGTGAACGAAACTGTAGCGAACCAGATACCCAGCAATTGCGTCGTCTGTGGTGCTCCTATTGGGCAACTGGAAGGCGGTCACCGTCGCCGCCGATATTGCAACAACAACAATGCTTGCAAACAAGCCGCGCACCGCCTAAATAAGCTTGAGAAGCAGAAAGAGCAGACTCGCGAACGATGGGCAGGTTTTGCGGCTGACACACAAAACTATCTTGAGTGGCTCTTGAACAGCCCGAAGTATGGCCGTGACTTTGCAGAGGGTGTTGTTCGTATCATCAAGCACGAAGCTGATGCCATCAAGCACGAGCGCGATCACGAATGGCAAGGCATGACACCGGACGCCCTACGAGCTGCATATCATGAGGCCCTCATGACCATAGCGGAGCGGGAGCGCAAAATTGAGAAACAGCAGGCGCGGAACCATAAGCAGCAAGTACAGCTTGAGCAGGCTCAACATCAACTACGCATCCTGAACGGCAATCTTGAGAACACTCACCAGTATGCTCATGACCTTGTGAGCGACTACGCAACGCTACAAAAGCGGATCTCCGAACTTGAGCAAGAACTTACCAGGTATCGCGAGGTCATAGATTTAAGCAACCGAGAACGCCTTGAGCAGCAATTTATGGCAATCGGTTCCCAGATCGGCTACAAGAGCCTTCTGGTTGGCGTAAGCGTTGGAGTGGATAGCTGGATGTCCTTTATGATCGAGGCTTCAGATGAGGCTCTCGTCAAGGCTATTGCTTCAGCAAAGTTCTACGCCGAAAACTTGATCGGCTTAGAACTGGATGAACAGCTTCGTCGAGCCAACAAGCGCATTGCGGAACTGGAGCAACAGCAGGTTTCACTCAAGGCTGTGTCGTAAGGATAGTGCAACGTCTCATCAACGTTGCACTTTATTGTATTCGTCAACAACCAGGCTTGTTACTTTAGGTATTTTTTAGAAAGGTGCACTCAATCTTGAAAGCTATTGAACATTCGTCTGTAATGCACTACAATGAACGCATCAAAAAACGGGGGGATCATCATGACCTAGTTTCTCACGCACGATCACCGCCAAAAGCAAAATTACCAACGGGGCCGAATCCGTTGGCAACTTTGCACATTATTCATGTTGATGCACTGGTAGGCCGCTCGCAAAGCACTTCCCAGGCGCAGTAATTCCTTACGCTTTAATACTCTATCACATCTGCGCCTAAAAGTGAAGACTTTGCTGTCCCAAATGCGGCAATTTTCCCATTGTCCGTCCAAATTTTGGATTTGCGTACCCGGTCCTGCCATGCGTCAACCACGTTTCGGTCATTGTAAACGCTACCATTGATTGAAAGAAGGATTCGTATGGACACACTCGTATTCCCTGCATACCATCATATAGCTGCTCATAAGGCTACTCTCTTCAACAACCTTGCCCCACATGAAGTACAACGTCTCATCAACGTTGCCCCCACTATTACAGATGCTATAGAGGAGGGCTATTATGAGTAGTGTTGCCACTGCAACTGCTATAGAGCCTTCAGGCTTTCATGACGCGACTACCGATGCAGCATTTCTCACCTCTGTTGATGCTTGGCAGCGGGAGCTAGAGAGCAACTGGAGCGGCGGGTATGCCCAGATGCCTAATGCCGTTCGCAACGATCCCTCGCTCTCGGCCAAAGCCAAGCTGGTCTACGAGCAGCTTCTGTCCCACATGTGGTTTAAGACGGATCGCTGTTGGCCGTCACAGGCAACCCTCGCGGAGGCTACCGGCTACAGCCGCAGAACGGTGATCCGTGCGGTACAAGAGCTGTATGAGCGTGGATATATTGAGTCCTGGCGGCGTGGACTCGGCAGCACCAACTACTACTTCATCAATCCATTGTCCTTTGCTCGCTCGTTTCGACCCATTCCTGGGCCCAGGACAGCGATGCACTTACCGCACTCCAACGTGCTTCCCATCCGGGACCCTGCGTTCCTTGGCAACCTTAGTGGAGCAACAGCACGGCCTGTAGAGCCAGTGTATCCAGAAGTGACAGATTGTCACACTGAAAGTGACAGATTGTCGCAACAGCAAGTGACAGATTGTCACACAAACTATACAAAAACGAAAGTAAACGTAATTCAAGAAAATGAGATCTCGATTTCGAGCGGCACAGCCGCATCACTCGAAATGAGGAAGGGTGTAGCCGACAAGACTATAGGAAATGCTAAAACAAAGAACCCGACGAAAACGAATGATGAAAACGAACAGCAATCGAACTCGAACTCGAAACCTTCGTCAACCTCTTCTGAAATGGGCGGCGCGGAACGTGCAAAAGCGTCGTTACCAGAGAAAAGCGACGTGAAGGCGTCAAAATGGGAGGCGATTGTTCTCGCAAGTGGCGTGCCACTTGACGCCATGAACGCCTTGGAGACGTTTATGCAGCATTGTACACACCCGGACCGCGTGCCATTGCTGGTAGAAGGACTTATTGACCAGGCATCGCAGCAATTTGGCAATATCTCCGCCCTCACCGGAAACCGAACGCAAGCCGCGAAGTTATACCAGTACGCTCGTATGCGTGGAATGGAATCGGATGTGCTAGAGGATGCATTCCGCGAGTGGGTCCGTACTGCCTCTCACGTTCCTCCTTTTGTACAGAAGAAGATGGCTTGGTTCTTCAAAGCACTGAAATTAGAGCTGCTCAAGGCCCTGCTCACACACACCATGGTAGCAGCTGACGTGGCTGTTAGTAGTGACCTTAGTGCTACTTCTGTGAAGGAAGATTATGATCACGAAGCAGAACTGCCGCTATCAACGATCTCGGAGCAAGAAGAAGCCGTCCAGGAACATGTTTCGTTGCCGATCAATGCCCAGCCGGAATGTAAAGAGCAGCAAGCTATCGAGCCAGAATACCTCCTGACTGACGATCCTGCCGCTGGGTGGGCAACGTCTGCCAGTGCAGGTCATTGGGCTGATCGCTTGCGTGAGCACGTGGGCAAAGACTATTATAGGTACGAGGTCCGACCAACACGCTTTGGACGTTGGGGATTCCTCCTCTTTGAGCGAAACAATAGGGAACGTCTGTGGGAATACACCTCAACAGATGCTGTGAAAATAGACCTGAAAGAGGAAGAGCAATGAAAATCACATATTCTGTGCCAATCACCGAGCAGGCCAAAGAGAACCTGTGTGCTACAGTGCAGCGCCTCTTTCAGGTGGAGCCGATGATCGTCCAGCGAATGACAGATGTGCAGGTTGACCTTGCATCACTAGACGCGTTAGCCGATCTGCTCAACGTGTCGGTGATCCAGACGCCTCATGTCGTCTTTACGCTCGATCAGCCTGGAAGCCTCTCACGAGAGCAGCGCCTGTTCGTGAGCCGACCAGGAATAGAGGTCAAGCGTGAATATAGCCCGGAAGAGGTGCTCTACGAATCTATTCAGGAAAACAACCAGGTGTAGCATCACATAACGTGATGGAGCACCTCCAGGATATGTGTGAAAATAAGTTACAAGGACACAACGTTTCATCAACGTTGTGTCATAAAAAGTCGAAGGGAGAACAGCAATCGTAACGGCAAGGACCCGGGGGCATGCGCCGATTTCGGGTTACGATTGCTAGGCTGTGTATACGTAACGGCTCGCAGGCTGCACCGATACGTAACGATTGCTCAGGCTCATTCTAGGAAGAGAGGAAATATTGATGAAACGTTGTGTTGCAGCAACACTGCATCGTACTTCAAGTCGCTTCTCAAGTGATACGAGGGACTAGACAAATATGCTTTCAGCGTGTACGATAGGTAATCGTAACTAAAGCGCCGTTACGATTAGCGAGACTTTCACATAGGCTGTTTTGTCCCATCGATGCACAGTGCTGCGAGAATAGAGCGGGTCTATCAGCCTGAGAAGCGGCATGATAATCTGGTTGTAGTGGCATTCAGGCCCTCACTGTGGGCTTGATGCGTTTCTCAAAAATCCCGATTGAACTTTCTTTCTTCACTCGGCGACGCGTCGTGCTGTTGCCCGCTGCTGGGCATGGTGTCTGTTCATCGACATGCAGGCGGAAGCGAACACACGCTGAAAGGATGATCTCCAGCTATGCTTGAGCCAGATCAGCCAGGAACACCCCCTGCTCCCGGCGACGAGAGGACGACACGCAAGCGGACCAGCTCATCACATGCGAAGAAGAAGAGCCAGGGCGATGCACCTCCCGACGACCTCGGCAAGAAGAAGAAAGCGCGGGCCACGCGCGAAGATAAAGGCATTCCACGATTGGAAGAACGGGATCTCATCGTCCTGCGCTGGATTCTCCAAATGTATGCTGTCCGGTTCGACCAACTTCAAGTTCTCCTGGCACGCCATTCGCCGAAGAAGGAAGAGCTAACCGACCCTGAGCATGTCTCACCCTCGACGGTGCGAACGCACCTTCGCCGATGGAAGGTCCTCGGCTTAGTGATGTACAAAAAGATTCTCTACGCTAAAGAGGACCCGTTGTGGTGCTGGCTCACTCCGTATGGCTTGGACTACCTTGCGTTTGAGGAAGACGAGAATGGGAATCCCGTCGTGTACAGCTACTATCTCCCGAAACCGCGAGAATTGCCGCACATCTTCTTGATCAATCAGGCACGGCTCTATATCGAACGATATTATCCAACGTACACCTTCAAATCAGAGAGGCAACTGCGCAGGGAGCAGAATGCACGTCCCAAAGCCATTAAGCAGCGGCATTTCACGGATGGCCTCATTTTCCGACCAGATGATGGGAGAGCAATCGCTCTGGAAGTGGAGCGCTGGGACAAAGCAGGTGCCCGATTGAAGGACATCCTGCAGGAGTTAGCACAGACCTACCACCGGACCTGGTATTTTGTGAGCAAGACCGCACGAACGGCTGTCATGAAAGCCTATGAGCAACTGCCTAAAGGACAGCGCAAGCGGATTCAGATTCTCTCCGCAGAGGTCAAGCTCTTGGGCCTCGCGCCAGCACAAGAAGTGGAACAAGAAGAAGAAATCAGCGAAGAGTAACATTAACGTTGATGCAATCTTTTCTTCTCTCGTCGGTCCTAAGCTACTTTGTGTTTGGTGGCAACCGATGTAGCTTAGGACCTCTATGTGTGTGCATAGGAAGGCCGCCACGTAGTCTTGCGTGATTTAGACGAGTGGAGGAAATTGTACCTGTCTGTCTCAAAAACGGCTCTCAGCGCGATTCACTGCTTACTGCGTTGAGAATATCACTGTAGGCGAGTGCTATCTCATGTGAGCGTGTTTGTAAATATCTCTCTAGTTGTCTTCCATCAATCGTGTGAATGAGACTTTGCGGATGGTCGATGACCCATTGTGCGTCAGGCGTAAACGATGAAGTTGTCACAAAGTAGCCATAGACTGCATTGTAGAGTCGGATTGCCGTGTAGAAGCCGCGCAATTCTGGTGATCCAATATTCTCCCTGTGGAGTTTACTTTGAACAGCTACCCGATGCCGATACATGTTGAGCAGGAGTGTATCAACGCCTTGATCGCCTGTACGTCCAGTGTGTCGATAAAATGTATGCCCTTGCCCGAGTGCTATGATAACGGCAGCAGAGAAGAGTTCAAACTCTCTATCAGTCATGGTTCTATGTATTTCTTCTACGGTTCTTGGGATACATGGGAAGCCGTTTCGATTTGGCATCGTTTGCGAGGCAATCATGACAGATGTTGATGGAGAGGCGAGTCGAATGGTGAGCGGTGCTGTAGAGAAGGAAAGTGTAATCAATACACAGAATACTGTAGCAAACAGCAAGCCACAAAGAACGAGAAGGCTCAGCATCGACCAACAAACTACAAGAACAGTAATCATGCTCATGGGTAGAGCAAAGAGCATCCAACGTTTCATGCAGCATCTCCATCTTTGTAATGAATTGTATTGTGTTATCTTTCTGTTCTCTTTTATGCTGCATAAATCGGTAATTGAGAAGATAGTTGAGGGAAACGCATAGTAACATATATTGCCCGTTACTTCGCAACAGCCAACATAGCTCACGGTCTCATAGGTGAAACGTAACGCGCCAGGTGGATAACGATTTGAAACTTTGTTCGTCCATATTCGTAGAAGTGAAAAAGAATTGTCCCTCTAGAGGGAAGATTTTGTGTGAAGAGCGGTTGAACTTCTTGTCATAGTAGGAGGGATTACGTATAGCCATTGTTTACTGGAAACGAGGGTAGCACCACATGAGTTATAACTACGATGCGCGTTCGTCCCGTTCCTCTGATCTTGTCGAGGTGGTCGGCGACATCTTATTCAAGATACTTCTTGTTTTACTTGCAGTCACTGTATTGCCTCTCTTCCTTCTTGGCCTTTTTGGTAGTCCCTTTGTCATCAAACATTCTACCCATCCACGGCGAGATTGGAGTATTCTTGCTGCCCTGGCCCTGATCGGACTTGCTTTGTACGCTCATTTCTTCTGGCCGCTTACCCGACCTGGACACCCTTTTTTCATTCTTCTTGTGGACTTTCTCCGTGGTTTTCATCATGGATGGCAATGGAACTACGTGCGTTTGCTTGAGGAACTGCTCTCTGTATGGTCTATAGATTTCCTTCTTGCGCCAGCCGCTGTCTGTGTTGGGGCCGTGTTTGAGATGGCGCGTCCAAAGACGATAGAGCAACTCGCTCAGGAACGGAAGCGACAGAAGCTCGCGATCACGCGCCAGGCGAGCAAGGTTGCTGAACGTATGTTGACCAGAAACATCACCCCTGACGCTGTGCCCGTTGCCGGAAAGTCGGCACTGGTGTTGGGTGTCCCGATAGAAGGTGGTTTAGCGAGTTGGATTGCGAACCGCTTTTTTTTTCTGCCACTTGAGCAGCTCATATTGCATGCTGTGGTCATTGGAGCATCTGGCTATGGCAAGTCGGAAACGCTTATTCGTCTTGCTGTAGGGGCTGCAAAAGTCCTTGGATGACAAGTGGTTTTTGTAGATGCGAAAGGTGATTACAAGAATGCGGCTAAGTATCTGCTTGCTATGAAGGATGCTGGGATTACCAACGTCAAGATGTTTCCCAGCGAATCATATAATGGGTGGATTGGAACGCGTGACGCACTGCTCTCGCGGCTCCTTGCTATTGATAGTGTTGCCGAAGTTACCAATGCCGGTCAACAACACTACCAAACAGTCCGTGAAAATCTTCTTGAAATGGCTGTGAACATGCCTGGAGGCCCACCACGGAGTAGTCAAGATGTGCTTGATCGACTTCTGTTAACAAACGGCTTGCTGTATGACGCGTATCAAGGCTATCCTGAACAGCAAGGGTATCTGGATACGCTTCTTGAACGGCCACAAGATGCATTGAGCACCTATGGTCACTATCGTGCCTTTTTTGCGAAACTGCATGGGAAGCTTGATGGCACCTGGTCGTATGATGATTGTGATGCTGCCTATATTCTCCTGGATGGTTTGGCAATGCCAGAGATCGTCAATGGTCTTGGTCGCTATCTGCTCGCCGACTTTGTGAACTATGCCACTCGCAAGTCGTGGGGACGCCGGACGCTGTTTGTTTTTGACGAAGTTGGGGTGTTGAGCGTCCCTGTGTATCATGTATTCGAGCGTGTCCGCTTTCGCAATGTCTCTGTCATGGTGTCCTCTCAGGACCCTTCTGGCCTTGCTCATCATCCCGGCGCGTGGGATGAGGTCAAGCGTGTGTTAGGCAACGCTGCGATTAAGATTGTCCATCACAGTGAAGACGCACATGAGGTACTCCGGCGAGCAGGGACAGCACTGGTTCCAGAGCAAGACTATCGCATGGATCCTTCGGGCATAGCAACTGGTGGTGGAACGACGCGCATGCGTGAAGAGTTGAAGATTGATCAGAACGACGTGCTTCGCCTTCAAGCTGGTGAAACATTTGTGATTGGATTAGGCGAGTACGAGCGCGTTCGCGTTGCGATGCGCGACGTTGATGAGGCGCGTTGGAGAGATCTCTACAAGGATCTGGAGCGCCAATCAAAGGAGGAACCACCTCCTTTGCAGCGGCGACATGGTGGCCAAACGGTAGTAGACTCAACGCTTGCGTCACCAAATGGCAGCGCAGCATCAAAGCACAAGCCTGGAAGTGGCGGTAACAACTCAGCTTCTAAGAAGAATGGCAAGCCATCAGGGCAGAAGCTGCAGGGGAAGAAGGGATTGCCGTCGCCATCGACACGACCTGCAGGGCAGCAGGGAAAGAATGGAACACAGCCAGCGAAACCGGCACCGCAATCTCCAGCGCACAGGTCACCAGATTCAGCAGCACCTCCTACAGGGAAAGCGGGGCCTGATGTTGATGAAACGTTGCCCTTCCTGTTCCCAGAAGTGAATCCGCAGGCACCCACGCAACCGGGGGTACTGCCTCTATGGGGTGAGAACGAAGGTGAGGATTTGTTGCCATAGTTGTTCCCCTAAGCAACGGGGGGCGCCCCCGTTGCTTAGGGGAACAATCCAACCGGAGTGGGAAGATGACGACTCTGTGGGCGATACTGACAGCTATGATTATGTAGGTGAGAGTGATGGCGGCGATGACACGGATAGCGAGGGCTATGATGCTGGTAGCGTCAACGGCTATCAATGAGTGAAGTAGTAGAAAAGAGATGGACATGGAAAAGAGACAAAGCGTCACCATAGGAGCCTTGACGTTTCGGTGGGCTGACGACGTGTTGACAATGACAACTCCAACGGCGCACTATGTACTCACAGGGCACGAGGCTTCAGAACTGCTCTCCTATTTGTTTGCTTATGGGGATGAGATGGCTGATGTGACGCAGGAGATACCGTCCTGGGCGCGACCTCCAAAGCAGCAAGTTGACAATGCTGCGTCCAATCCGCAGATCACAACGGGGCATTATGACGCACAGGGAGATAATGAAGAGTGGGAGAGAAACCACGAGTAAAGGCCGTGCTCTTCTGGCTTGGCTTAGCAGAGTATCCCATGACTGGGCGGCATCTGTCCCTGTTTCCAGAAGAAGTAATCAAGTGAAGGCATACGTAACGGTTCGCGAGCTGCATTGATGCGTTACGTATGCCTCTCTCTCCCGCATTCATCGCTAGGAACGGGACACGTTCATTATGAAGATATTGATGAAACGTTGTCCCATCGTTGCATCAATATGTTAATGACTCTGATCTTTTATCTTCTATTGCCACGAAGAAAAATACAGCAGAGAAAATCGGCAAGAGCATCTCAGCAAGGAGCTGTTCGTAGAGTGCAAGACGTTGGCCGCTCATGAAGGTGATCTCTACCATTTTCCCTTTCACCTAACCACATTGCGCGGGTCAATAAGAAAGAGTCGAGGGAAAGGGGGAAGGAACACAATGATCGAAGAGACCCGGTTGGAAGACGCCTATCCCGACATCGAGGGCACCGATGCCGCATCGCATCTGGGCATCTTGTATCTCAATCAAGACGAACATGGCGGCGTCGAGCTGTCCCCGCGTGCGCAGTACGACCTTCTTGAATTCTTCTACCAGCGGCGGTATGCGCTCTATCAAGCGACGCATCTGTCGCTCGGAGCCGATGACACGCCTGCATGGATTCAGAGCGGCAACACTCTCGCTACCCGGATTATCAATGCTGAACAAATGGAGGGCGAATAATGCAACAGGACACGAATGGATCGCTGGCTCAACTCACGCCTGAGCACATTACCACTCAGATCAAAGAGATCCACCACCTTATTGCAGGGCACCAACAGGACATTGCCAGGTTGGAGCGGCAACTGCACGCTTTGGAGGATGCACAACTCGCGCGTGCCCCTCGTGGCACCTATCGCCATCGGCGCGAGGATGGCTCCGACATCGCAGTTGAGGCGGCAGTTCTGGAAACGGATGGAGATGCCAAACGCATCCAGTATCAGATTCCCAAGTCCCAGGCCCGACGGGGGGAAGAAGATGCGTACATCCGTTGGCTGCGAAGCTCAGAAGAGCTGGCACGTTTTACGCAAGGAGAGAGACGATGAACGAAATTTATGATCTGCTCGAACTGCTCGAATGGCAAAAGGTGTGGGACTGGGCAAGCTCGACGACGCTTGCTCCCTTTCTGCTCAGCCAGACCCCGCTCAGAGAGCAGATCGAGAACGAGAGAATCACCGATGCGCTCGGCGCGACCACCTGGCACAGCCAGTTCGGCGGGGCGATGAACACCTACGCACATCCCTTTCGCTGCTACCTCAATGAGGTCGATCCGCCCCATGCAGGATACGAGCTGTGGGGCATTGATAATCAGCGTGCGCACCGCGAGATCTGGGACAACGATGAACCCTGGGTCGAACCACAATCGATGACGTATCCCTACGCGATTCCGGCCTGGGTGCAAGAGGCCATTATCCGCGTCAACCTCCTGCGCACCTCCTGGGTGACGCAAGCAGAGTTCCTCGCCGTTCTCCAGATGTGCAACCCGGCTTCACACGACTTTCAGCCATTGGTTGACCTGGAGCTAGAGGGCAATGACCAGGCGCTGCCGATCGAAGCGCCGCCTCGAATCTACGCGGCCCTCGCCGATCTCATTGCTGGCATCGAACAAGCGGGCTCGGAGACAGCGAACGCAGACCGCTGGTGGTACGTCACGGTGCGAAATCCTGATGTTGCGGAGGCCACGCGGCGGATCGCTGCGCTGGGCTACCGGGTCGTCGAGGACGACTAGAAGAAAACACGAATGCATTCTCTGAGCTACTTGGTAGCTCAGAGAACATGGTGAGAGCCGAGAGGAGCAGCAAGGTGGGACGAGGCACCGATTCGAGGCCTCCACAAGGAACCTGGCAATCCCTGAATGCGCGGCAACAAGCCTATATGCGGGCTATTTACCAGGCGGATCAGGAAGTTGAGGCAGCGGAACGCTCACGCTGGAGCCGTGGCGGACGATCACGGGAAGCCTCAGCGTGGCGCTGGATGCTCTATGTCAACCTCGACGGTCATGATTTGCCGGTCAAACGGCATCTTGCGCTGACACAACTGATCTCCGAAGGGACTGGCTCCACCCTGGAAGCGCTCGAACGGCGCGGGCTCATTGAGGTGCGTTACGACATCGACACCTACAACGGTCGGAAGATCCTGACCAATGAACCCATTCCGGCGATCCAGATCACCAAAGCAGGTCGCGCCCTGGTGCGCAAAGCCCTGGGCGTCTCCTCGAGCAAACAGATTGTGGGGACCCTTCAGGAATGGCACTGGCGGGCGCTTGCGAAAGCATACGAAGCTGGAGAACACGGGGTACGTGAAGAAGGGCTGGGCTATGGCCGGATCGGATGGAACACCTGGCTGCGCCTCAGAGATTACCAGATTCATGGGGTCGAATATCCGCTCATTCAAGAACGCAATGGCGTGAGCATCACTGCCTGGGGCATCGGGTATTACGAGCGCACCTTTGCCCGCTATCACGAGCTGTACCCGGATGTGGCTGCACCAGAGCCGAGAGAACAGCACGATCCGATGGCCCCGTTTGTCGAGGTTCTCCAGGATCACCGCACCTGCCGCGCCTGTGGCGGCGAGTATCTCGTCACCGTGACCCGAAGCTTTCAGCAGGACCGGAAATGGGTCTGGAGCGTCGAGGAGCAGGCGAACCGTATTCCTGGACGGGTCACGAGCAAGTATGGCGAGGTCGAGCAATGCTTCTGCCAGGAGGAGGAGATCCAGGAAATGTCTGCATCGTTCCTGACGCTCCTTGATCGGCTCGCCGAGCAGGGCTGGCAGGTAAGCTTTCCGCACCATCACTGGATCGGCTATCTTGACTACCTGGTGGAAGGAGTGTCATTGGGGAGAGAGCGGCGCTGGTATGACCCGCAACTGGCAAAAGAAAAAGTGGTGCCGCTCCTGGATGACACCGATATGGACGATACCCGCAACGTCGCGAAAGGCGACATGCGGTACTGCTGGAACGAGCGCGTAGAAAAAGGGAGTATCTATCCACAAGGGCTGAGCGGGGGCCTGAGTATGCGACCGGTCGCCATTACCAGGACACGGAGGAAGGAGATAGCCCATGAGCATTCACGATGATGACGATGAGAACCTAACACCGGAGGAGCGCGAATTTGCGCGTATGGTCAACGAGAGTCTGAACCTGTTTGTGTTACCAGCGCCCCCGGAACATCTCACGCCGCGCATGGCCCAGATTGCGCTACGACGGCTGATTACGTTGGATCAGCAGCTCGGCCAGGAGACGATGCGGGTCATGCTAGGCATCCATCAGCTCGATCCAGCGCTGGGGACACAGATGGTGGGCTTTATCCCCAAATACTTTGGTGGATACCAGGATGAGATTAAGGCCATCATCGATAAGCTCGAGGGGATGGCGCAAGAACAGTCGGAGGAGCCATCATGATGGGAGAGAAAGAGCTTGATCAGCTCATTCACCAGATTCGCCGCTACCATCGGGCGGTCCGTGCCACCAGGGGCGGGCTGCATCAGTTCCAGACTCCCGAGGCACAGGTACAGTTAGAACAGCACTTGCAGGCCGCGTATGCTCTCAAAGCACAGCTTGAAGAAGAGCTAGACGGTTTTCTGCAGCAAGCACGCCTCTGGTTAGAGGCACAACAGGGGCGGCTGGAAACAGCGCGGGCGCAAAGGAAGGAGCAAGACCGTGTCAAATGAGACGAACACCGAGTGGGTCACGATCTCGGAAGCCATCAAGCGTTGGCGCGCAGCTCCCGGCTATGACAGGCGGTATCGTATGGTGAAGCGCAGTGGCATCGAGACCCGGCGGCGTGGCAACTATTTGACCTTCCGCCTGGCCGACTTGCAGATACAACTTGATCGGCAGCAGTTCTTCCGGGAGCTGGCAAAGGCGATGACCGGCGACTGGTACACCAGGTCGCCCGCCCATGAGCAGTCAGCATGAGGGTTCGCAACACGAGGTTCGGGGGTCCTTTGCGTGGCTGTAAAAACCACCTAAGCCCCCATGTCGCTGTGAGAGCAGCAGCTTTTGTGACAGTCGCCGTGGCTGGCACATATGTGATAGCAGGATGCGGTGACAGGAACAGGAAGAGGGAACGATGAATCAGACGTTGAAAGAGAGACTGGCAAAAGCCGCACTGGCCGAGATCTCCCACCTGGAGTGGGGGATGCTCGATGAGCAACAGCAGGCTCAGATGTATGAACTGGTGGATCGTTTTAGCGAAGCACTCCAAGGCGATGCCATGATCCATGTGCTCACACGGGCCACGATGGAGCATTTCACAATTGCTCCACAATCGCTGCTTGGGAAAGCATTGGTCCCACAGGAACAGGTCGTCCTCGGCCTGGTGAGTGCGCTCTTTTCACACGGCAACAAAAGCCGCTGGAAGTGATGAGGGGAGAGCGGTAAATCACCTGGCGGCACATTGCTCACAGGTCTGTGAAGTGGCTTGTAGAGCGGACTGGCATATCTTCCCGACATCGGGAAGATACAAAAAATGAAAGGATATGCGGCATGCATGATCAACCGAATTTTGTGAGTTCACCTTTCGATGCGATCCGTCATGAGGACGGTGATCGTGAGTTCTGGAAGGCCAGAGAGCTTTTCAAACTCCTGGGATATAGCCACTGGGACAACTTTGAGAAGGTGATTGCCAAAGCCAAAATTGCATGTGAGTTTAATGGTCATCCAGTGGAACAGGAATTTCACGAGACGACGAAACAACGCAAGGTTGGCGGCAGAGGTGGCGCGGCTCCTGTTCGAGACGTTGAACTGACGCGCTATGCCTGTTATATGATCGTCCTCAGCTCGGATTCTGCCAAACCGATCGTGGGTCTCGCAAAAGACTATTTTGCAGAGCAAACACGACGACAGGAGCTGGCCGACGCTGATACCTTTGCCCAACTTTCTGAAGATGAAAAGCGCTTGATCTACCGCGCCCAGCTCAGCCTCTATAATCGAAAACTGGCCCAGACCGCTCATGAAGCTGGTGTCAAAACAACGCAGGAACATGCTGATTTTGCAGATGCCGGTTACCAGGGACTCTATGGAGGACTCATAGAGAACGACATACACGCCTTGAAGAAACTCGCACCTGGTGAAGAGATTTCCAATTGGATGGACTCTGAAGAGCTTGGAGCTAATATCTTCCGTGCTACACAAACGGATGCAGCGATGAAACGTGGGAACATCAAGGGGAAAGAGCGAGCGAACGCCACGCACTTCACGGTGGGGCACAAGGTCCGAGAGTTTATCATCAACGAACTGGGGGGAACACCGCCAGAGCAATTGCCTACTCCAGTGAAAAGTATCAAGCAACTTGAACAGGAAGAACAATATCGACTCAAACATAAAGACCAGCCGAGTCTTTTTGATCAGCCCAATGAAGAGAGCGAGCAATAAGCGCGTGAGGTCACAACGATGCTGATGATTAACAATATCAAGCGGTTTGAGCTGAGCGCATCTCTCGGCTGGGTCAAACTCACGCGCCGGGAAGATGGCGAGGAGATCCTGCTCTACCCCGAAGATGCGTTGAACCTGGCGGCCTGGGTCGCCCAGAATCAGGAGGCGCTTGCCGAGGCCTGCCAACGTCTTGAGGCTGAAGAGGAGTTGGCCCGTCACTCGATGGGCGCGCCAGATCTGCCAACTCGGCAAGAGATCCGCAGGGCAGACCCGACGGTCGAATTTGTGATGGCACCGAAACCTGAACATCGACAGCCATCATCGAGGCCGCCAGGTGTCAAGCGGATACGAAAGCGTCTCTAAAGATCGGAGCCCGAAGACGGAGAGGAAAAGAACGGCATGCCACATCGAAAAGCAACGGACCGGCAACTGGCTGCGCTCGTCAAAGCGCGGGCTGCACTCGCCAAAAAGCATACCTGCGAGCGCTGCGGCTGTGAAGACCCTGCGCGTGGGCTTCAGAAACACAGCGATTACCGAATCTATGATACCCTCCGCGATGGCGTGAAGCATAGGTACTGCATTTCCTGCCGCATCTATTTCCGCTGGATCGAGGCGAGGCGAGAGATCGAAGCGCAACTGCAGGCGCTCTTTGACCAACGGACGCCGTTCTTGCTGCTGGACACGGAAACGACAGGGAAGCTGGAGCACCGGGACTTCCAGATCGTCGAAGTCGCTCTAGTGAACCAGGACGGCCAGGTACTCTATCAGTCGCTCTGCAAGCCGGATATCGCCATGCCTGGTTCCGCAACTGAAGTCTCCGGCATCACCGATGCCCAGCTCGCCGACGCGCCATCGTTTGCGCAGATCTGGCCGAGTCTGGTGCGGATGCTCACCGCAACGGATGTTCCGGTGTACACCTGGAACGCCGACTTTGACCGCCAGGCGCTCCTGCTGACCGCGAAACGTTACGACCTCCCTGTTCCAGCGACGATCAGCGACAAAACCCGCTGGCGCTGCGCCATGAAACTCCACGCCCGCTGGTATGGCGAATGGAGCAATGGCAAAAACGACTATCGCTATCAGCCGCTTGAATGGGCCTGCACCGAACTGGGGATTGAAGAGCGCGAACACCACCGGGCCGCCCTCGACGCGCAGAATACCCTCCGCGTCCTGCGGGCTATTGCCGCTCGCGCAGGAAAGTATCCACCGCCAACTGAGATGCCCTACTTCCAGCGCTATTATGGCGACTGATGGCGTGACCGCAGCGCCCGCGTCACAATGGCTGGTCGCGGTGCAATAAGTGACATCCGATCTGCTGTCACAGATACGGCTGCCGGCGCGACCTGTGACGGCTGGCGAGCAATCATCGCCAGCCTCGTCGAACAGGGTTCCCTGTGAAGCACCAACGAATGATACTCGCGTGCGGGAGGGCTAGGAAGACGGTAAAAGCCACTCGTGTAAATCCTGGAATTGTCCGGTGGCATCTGTATAATTCGGGCCGTTTCTTGAGAGGCTGAAGGGAAAGAACATGGATAGCGAGACACGACAAAAGTTGTTGCATCAGCGCGGTTTCCGGGGACGACGTGTTAGCCAGATTGGGGCGAGTCGGTGGGTGGCGGAAACGCGGATAGCTGGTAGATGGCGCACGCTGTGTGATGAAAAGCTACAGTTCCGTATTTTTGCAACGGTTGATGACGCGCTTCAAGCGTCTGAAGCTGACCGGCTGAAGTGGGAAGCACTAGAGCGGCGTTTTGAGGACGAGTAGGGGCCGAAAAAAGGGGCTCTGGTCCCTGAGAAGAGAGGGCGGTCATGGTGGGGGGGGAAGAGGGGGTAATAGATACAGTATAGTAGACCCCAAGTTTTGGCTTGCAGAGCCACTTCATGCCCTCTTGAAGTGGCTGCGAATTTCTTCTCTAGAGAGAAGAGTGTGAGGGAAACAACGGAAAGAACGTGCGCGTTTTAGGGACTTGGCTGTCATCGTTTCCATATTCTTGAGAGCGTCTTGCCCTGCGAAAAAACGATAAGAACGAGCGTTCTTTTGGGAAAGACCTGTTGGAGAGAATTGTGATGGACGTTCCCAAAATAGTCACTGCTGATACCCCTGACCGCGGGCTTATGTGGTTTTTAGTTGATGCTCACCTGGATTTTGTCCACGAGGCGAAGCTGTTTCTGGATTGGAAAGCAGCCACCGGGCACGCCCCAGCCACTATCAAGGCGTACTGCTCCAGGCTCTTGTGGTTTTACCGCTTTCTCGCCCACCAGCAGTTGCAGATCGAAGAGGTGACAGCGGCTCATCTTACCGAGTTCGTCGTCTGGCTCGGGCACCCTGCACGCGCTTACCCCCACAAAGACCCTGTGACAGGTACGCACCCCCTGTCTGCAAGCAGTATCAATCTCATTGTCCAGGAGGTTGCTGACCTGTATCGCTTCTTAGTCCGGCGGGGACTCGTTGCCCAATCACCCGTTGTGTATGTTGCTGGTTTCAGGGGAAAGGGGGCCATTGAGCGGGATCTCCTGGCTCACACACGACGCCGTTTGCAGACGCAACGGATGGAGATACGGGTAAAAGAGCCAATACGCAGGCCCGCCACCATTTCTGAGCAGGAGTTCCAGACGTTTGTGAACACCATCAGCACGGCGCGTTCTCCACAGGCTGATCCTGGAGGCTTTCGCGACCGGCTGATCTGCCTGATGCTCAAAGAAGGCGGATTTCGGCTCGGTGAGCTGCTCGGGATGCGCCTCTCTGACCTGGATTTTGGCAAGCAAGGCGTCTATGTCCGGTTTCGCGCCGATAACGAGAACGCCGCGCGCGCAAAGGCGGGCTATGGGCGCGATCGTTTCGTGCATTTGCCTCCCTCGCTGCTGGGACTCCTGGATCTCTACCTGACGGAAGTCTGGATCGACGCTCCTCCTCGCACCGAGCATCTGTGGGTGGTGCTGAAGCCACATGCCCGGAATCGAGAAGGACAGAACACTTGTGGAACGGCCCTCACTGCTGCGGCGGTGGAGAGTATGTTTCAGCACTACACCAGGCGATCCGGCATTCGGCTGCACCCCCATCAACTTCGCCACTCGCACGCGACCGATCTCGTTCGTTCGTACCTGCGCGAAGGCCAGCCGGTGGACTGGAAATTCATTCAGGAGCGGCTGGGCCACGCCAGTGTCGTTACCACCATGGAGACCTATGTGCATCTGGAAAGCGAGGACCACCAGCTCGCCTATCAGACCTTTGTCATCAGAAGGAGTGCTACCTATGCCCCTGCTCAAGAGGAAGAGGCGTATTGAGCCGCGCTGGACCATTGTGCAACGCAAACTGCTGGCCGTGCTGGAAAAGCCGGAGAACCGGGTACTTGGCCCTGGAGCCATCTGTCAGTTGGCCGGCTATGGTGATTGGGCCTGGGACCGAGCCACCAAAGATCCACGTTTTGTCTCCCGGCTGAACCAGCTTGGGATGTCAGTTGGCCGACCGTCTCGTGGTCGCTATCGAAAGCACCTGCGACACCAGGAAGTCTGCCTGGCTGCTGATCCCGAGGAGGAGTTGGCGAAGGACATCTGGGACATGCGCAAGTTGCTCCCGGACTATCCGCGGCACCGATCTGCCACATGCTTCATCGTGGATTTTACGACCCTGGTTGATCCTGACATGCGCGCACAGGTCAAACACTACTTTCGTCATCAGCTGATCCACTGGAAGGCTGGCACCTTCAAAAGCGTCTTAAACTCCCTGAGGCATCCTCTCAGATGGTTGCCTGCCGGGGTTCATCTGGGAACGATCACGAGGTCTCATATCGAACAGATGCTTCCCTTGCTTGCCCGGGATAGCCAGGATGCCCAGTATCGCGGGTTACGACTGCTCCGAGAATTGTTCGAGTATGCTGCAAGCTCACCGTCCTGGCCAGGGCCTCGACCTCCGCGTGACCTGATCTGGATAGAAGATCTGTCCTATCCCCCAGCAACGCAACCGCGGCCACTTCCTCCCGATGTCCTTGAACAGTTTGATGCCTTGCTGGAACAAGCGATGAGCGCGTTGGAGGGAGGGCAGACTCCTGCGATTCTCTCGCCCACATACTGGGACGCGCTCCTCATTCTGCGCCGAACGGGGATGCGCTTTGAGGATCTGGCTCATCTGAAGACACCCGATGCTCATGGCGGAGGCGGGTGTCTGGTCCAGGATAGCGAGAACTACTGGTGGATTGCCATTGATCATCGGTTCACGAAAACAGGGCGCGACCACCGCATTCCCACCCGGCAGAGTGACGGCACGATTGCGGCGATCCGGCGGCAACAGCAGCGAGCGCAAGCGTTTCCGAACCACTTTCAGGAAAACTACTTGTTTCGCCACGCGCGAGGCGTGCTCTCCGGCGAGACATTCCGCCTTGCTCTCCAGCAGAAACTCGCTCCCCATCTGCTTCATGAAGGGAAACCATATCAGCTGACAGCACATCAGTTCAGGCATACGCTGGCTACAGAGATGATCGATCAAGGGGTGGATGTCTACACCGTGAAAGAGTTTCTGGGACACAAGAGCCTGGCGATGACCGAGCGCTATATTCAGGTCTACCTCAAGAGTCTCAAGGCCAAATACGATGCGTACCGGGTCAAGCAGCAGCCTGCCCCCGCATCACTCGCGATGAACGCGCAGATGGAGATCGCACAGCCTGCAGAAGGAGCAGATGGAGGGTGGGTAGAGCAGAAAGTAGGGACGCTTTACCGCTCTCCGCTCCCAGATGGGATTGGGTGGTGTGAGCATCTTGCCATGCTTGATCCCTGTCCGACTCCGCCACATTGCCCCAGTTGTCCAAAGTTGCGAGCGTCGAAGCCGCACCTCCCAACCTGGGAGAACAAGGCGAAGAATTTACTCATCACGGTCGAGGCGCTTCGGGACAATCCCATTTACGCCCGTGCCAAGCATCGGCACGAACAAGAACTCCAGCACGCGGAAAAGGTCATCGCCACAATCAAAGAGGAGGGTTTCTGGGATGGACGGCTCCACAACAGCTAAGCTCACACGCATCGAGCAATGTCAGGCCAACGCGAAAAAGCGATCTGAGCAAAAGCGTCAGGCGACCCTCTCGGCTTTAGCTCAACTCAAGCTGGAAAAGCGAACGATCACCAAAGCAGCAGTGGCGCGCCAGGCCGGAGTCTCACTGGTTTTTCTTCGCAGTCACCCCGATCTCGTCCAGGCAATTGAAGAAGCAGCGAGGGCGCGGTCTCCGGAGGTCACCGCGCCCTCCCCTGGTTCATCGGCATCTGACCAGGTGATCGCTGCGCTCCGCCGGCGTCTGGAGGAGATGAAGCAGCAACTCGCGGCAAAGGACCAGCAGTTGCGAGAGAAGCAGCGCGAGATCGATCTACTGTACGGGAAGCTGGCCGCCGCAAGTCCACTCACAGACGCGGAATTGCGACCCGCCCTTGCTTCTGCTCTGGAGCGGCTCACACGACCAGATGCGCAGTGAAAAACCTTGCGTCTCTCCCATTTCTCTGGTATTGTCGAGAATGATGGCTTTCCCAGAAGAGAAGGGAAGATAGCAACAGAAAGGAGATCAGATGGCTTCTCGCCTGCTTTTTCTCTGCGCTCGTGGATCGGGCCGTGCGCTCCTTGCCGCCAGTCTCCTCCAACCACTGGTGGGAAACCGCTTTGACGTATGGAGTACCCCGACGCAGGATGCTCGGGACCACTCCCTCGTTGAACGTGTGGTGCAGGAACAAGGTGTGGGCCTCCTCGCACGAGACCACCTCATTCAGCCAGCATTTGGCCTGCGATGGGACGAAGGGATCATTCTGTGTAGTGGATTGACTGATACCTGACCTATCATTCCTGGTGCCGGTCGGCATCATCTCTGGTCCATTGAAGATGCACCAGATCTCACGCTCCCTCTAGAGGAACAACTAACAGAGTATCGCCGTATTCGTGATACACTCTCGGCGCGGATGGCCCTGGAATTTCGTTTTCCTGGCAGAATGCTTGCAGTCGTTCCGCAGCACAAGTGAGTCGTTCGTTGAAGCAAGGAACATCCGTGAGGGCATCATCCGCGATCGGCAGAGAGATGGGTGTTGCACGCTTTCCCGCTTCTGGGAAGCGGCGACTGAGGGAAAGCACAGTGCCGCTTCTCGGTGCGTTTGGAAGAATGACTTCACATGCACACGTTGTATTTGCAGCAGAAAGGAACAGGAACCCATGGCAGCATCCCAAGTGCGTCAACCCACCCTCGATTCGATTGCTCCCCGTTCTCTTGTCGGAGATATGGAGCAAGCCCTGGCCTTTTATGGACAACTCGGCTTTGTGACCACCGATCGTGACGGAGAGTTTGTCATTGTCGAACGAGATGGGATCAGTCTGCACTTCACTGTTGCCGAAGGTCACCGGGTCTGTTGGATTAGCGTGACCAATAGTGAGGCGTTGTATCAGCAGTATGTGCCGACGGGCGCCATTCAGTCTCCACTCACGTCTCAGCCTTGGGGAATGAAAGAATTTTTCCTCTGCGATCCTTTTCGGAACCTTCTCCTCTTGGGGAAAGCATACCCGAAGAGGAGGGCAGCACACAACAAGGAGCGTGAGGACACGAGCGATGGAAACAGAGCCACAGAGAGAACCACTGGCAGAGATTCCCCTGCCAGGTGGACAACTGACGCCTGGGATCGTGCGCGTAGGAAACACCGTGCGCAGGCTACCCAAAGGCAACGTAGCCTTTGTCCACGATCTCTTGCTGTTCTTGGAAGACCAGGGCTTCCCATTCGCGCCGCGTTTTTTGGGGATGGATGAACAGGGCCGGGAGATTCTGAGTTACCTGGAAGGAGAGATCTGGCCGGAGAGTGGCTCCGGGCTATCTGATGATCTGCTAGAGCAAGCGGCCAGGGCCATCCGGCGCTATCATGATGCCACGGCTGGATCGTCGTTGGCACAAGGCTCTGAGATTGTTGCTCATCACGAACTGGGACCACATAACACCATTTTTCAGGAGAGCCAACTCGTCGGCTTTATTGACTGGGATGATGCGGCCCCTGGCACGCGGTTGCGAGATCTGGCCAATGCAGTCTACAATTATGTAAATGTCAGCCATTGGGCCAACCAGACCGCTGAGGAGCAAGCTCGATGTATTCATCTGATGTGTACCGCCTATGGATGGGACGATCCCATTGCCTTGGTCAATGACTTCGAGACCGATTTACAGCAAGCGCTCCGCAATCATGAACAGGCTGACCGCACAGGAGCGATCAAGATCTTTGCCGAAGAAGTAGATTGGATGCGTCAGCGGGCGCAGGAGTTGCGGCTGGCGTTCCAGTAGCCTCCGTTCTTTACTGGAGTATCTGGCTCAACAGGAAGCGTAGACAGGAAACAGGAGAACGAGAGATACTCCAGAGAACAATCTTGCCTTGCGGCTCGTTTCTCTGTGATGGTCTATCCACCAAAACACAGAGAATCAGCTTTACGCGTGTTGCTATGCTTTTCTCCGCAAGCCAGGAGGATCAGAGAAGCGTGCTCACAACCACCCCTTTTGGTTCGCCAAATGCGCTGCTTCCATGCGATTATGGACTCCCAACTTCTGCATCGCCGCAGAAAGGTGATTACGCACCGTGCCCTCGGACACAGAAAGACGTGCGGCGATCTCGGCATGGCTGATTCCAGGAAGAGCGGCGGCAAGCACCTCACGCTCGCGAGGGGTCAGCGGATTGTTTCCCTCCGAAAGCGCCAGTAAGGCCAGCTCAGGATCAACGACTCGCTCACCTGCCATCACACGCCGAAGTGCAATGGCTAATTCCGAGGCCGGCGCATCCTTGAGTAGAAAGCCCACCGCTCCACTCTCCATGGCCCGGCGCAAATAGCCGCTGCGCCCAAAGGTCGTCAGGATCACACTGCGGCAGGAGGGCCTCGCCTTTTGCAGGGCGTGGGAAGCCTCGAGTCCATCGAGACCCGGCATCTCAATATCCAGAAGCGCGATATCCGGCTGCGTCGCCAGCGCGGTTTGCACGACCTTATCGCCTCGCGCCACTTCTGCGACGACTTCGATATCCGTTTCTCGGCTGAGCAGTGCCGAGAGCGCTCCACGCACCATCGCCTGGTCTTCCGCAAGCAACACTCGGATCATGATCCTTCCTCCTGAAACGTCAATGCTTCTCCCAGACTCTAAAAGGGTAGTTCCACAGATAAGCGAAAGTGTTCTTTGCCCTGGAGCAAAAGTGGACCAGCCTCCAGGTATCCCCCCAGCGGAGACACCCGCTCCCGCAGTCCCGCAATCCCTAGACCACGGCGCGCCGTTTTTTCTTCCGGCTGGCGCTCGCCGCCATCGTTGAGGACAAGAGCACCAACGGTCCCGTTCCTGTGGGTCAGGTGAATACAGCACTGCTGCGCGCGACTGTGGCGGATGACGTTGGTCACCCCTTCACGCACCGTCCAGGCAAGTGCGGCATCGAAGGCCGATGGGAGAGCTTCTTTGAGGGGTTCGATCTGAACGGTGATCCCCGCCGCTTCCAGGAGTTGGCGGGCTCCCTCCAGTTCGCTTGAGAGATTCGGCTGTCGATACCCGGCCACTGCCTCGCGCACCTCGCGGAGCGCCTGGCGCGACACGCGTTCGATCTCTGCTAATTCCTGAGCGCAGCGCTCGGGTTCCTCTTTGACTAGGCATCCGGCGAGTTCGCTCTTGAGCGTAATCATGGAGAGGGTCTGGCCCAACAGGTCATGCAAATCGCGTGAGAGGCGCTCGCGCTCCTCGATCACCGCCAGGCGGGCCAGCTCTCGGCGCGCGATCTGCAGTTCGCGAATGGCACTACCCATGCGGGCGATGCCGATCATATCCAGGCCGAGTCCGCGCACCAAGAGCATCAGTGCGATCAGCCACCACCAGTCGATCCCTGTCACCCCTCGATGTGTGACGATCGCAACGGCGAGCGGCAGTACCGTGAACAGCACCACCACGATCCCCGCGGCTCTCATCGGGAGCAGCACTCCCGCGATGGCGCTCACTCCGATAAAGAGCCAGAGCCAGGCAGGACCATCAAGGAGGCTGAACGCGGTGACCTGCAAGGAGAGGACGACCAAAAGCAACAATGAGAGACGGGAACGCGTCCGCGCCTGCCTTCTCTGGTTCACGGGGTGGGGCCACGTGAGCCAGGTGTAGCTGGTTGCAAAAAAGAGCAGGCTGAAGAGTCCCAGGGCCAGATGCCAGGGAGCATGAGGTTCACCGACTAACGAGATGAAAGGAAAGAGGAGGCACAAAAGCCAGAAGCGTTGGTAGAGCCGCCAGAGACGGAAGGTGATGCCACTCTCTGCAATCCCCTCCGTCTCGCGAGCGGTTCCACCAGAGGGAAGTGCCACAACTGCGGATCCTGGGGGTTCACCATGTTGGCTGATTCGCATACGATCTCTCCTTTTGCTTGCCGCGACACGAGCGAGGCTTTCGCCCCCATTCTACCACCGCCTCGTCACTCCCCCTTGGCTTCCGTCTTCAGGAGAGATAGCTGACCAGCGCCCACAGGGTCGTCCCAAAGATCAACACATCCAGAGCAGCACGCACCGTTTGCAGACGCTCAAAGCGGTTGAAAAGCGCGGCAAGTTGGTGTTCATCATGGGCAACCTGCCGTTGGCGAGGAAGCGTCGGCAAGGCCCAGATGAGCGTGATGAGCAGATGCACCACCCACAAGATTGCGGCCAGGAAGATCGGCAGCGCATGGGGAAGTGACACCCTCTGGAAGAAGGCGGTCAGCGCTGTGGCAAGAGCAAGCAGCAGGGTGCCAATGCCAAGAGGAGGATACCAGACCCTGGCTGTCCCCAGATCGGTCGCCTGGCTGTACGCTGAATAGGCAATGACCCCGATCCGATGCCGCGCTGGCAGTTGTTTGATAGAGACATCAAGGCTGGCTCCGGCACCAATGCCAGAGAGGGCAGTGGTTGCAATAACGAGGATGACTGTGGTATCTCCCATTCCAAAGAACTCCTTTTTTCTTCACAGAGTCTATCTGTACACAGACGATGGCAACGGGTGGGATATCCCCACTTACCGCGACACGGCCAACGCCCACAGCAGAACGAAAAACGCCAGCACTTGGAACGTCGCCCGAACCGCATGCCAGCGTGCAAAGCGGTCCAGTTTTGTTTTCAAGAGCCCTTCGCCATCAGGTGCGTTCTTGATGCTGAACATGACTGGCGCCGCCCTGGTGGTGGCGAAGGTGTGTAGGAGACTGAGCAGCGAGGCAAGAGAAAGCGGCAGCACTACCACAGCGTCCCAGTGCCCTGTGTAGGCAATGACGGTGGCAAGTAAGATAAGGAGAGCTGCGCTTACACCCAGCAGCGGGTAGACAACCAGCCCATTCCCCAGATCGTTGCCACGCGCAAAGGTGGCATACGCTACGGCGCCAATGCGCCGACGCGCAGGGAGCTTCACCAGCGCGGTATCCACATTGAGGCCCGCAAGCAGCCCATTCACCGCTACGGCGAGGGTAAGCAAGAATGTGACCAGATTCATCGGTTTTCTCTCCTCTCGGGTAGACTCATTCCGCTACGCGATTAAGCTGCGCGTACTTGGCGGTTTTCAGGGCGAAACGCGAGAGGGACACCACCAGGAATGGGAGTGCAATCACGGTGGGAAGCACCCAGAATGTGAGCGTCGGCAGTCTGTTTAAACCTGGGATCAGGTGGGCGTTGTCCACGTAAAAGGCCGTCCACAGGACCACGTAGGATCCAATCACCCCGACGATGTGCGCAATCACCCATTGTTTTCCCACCACGCGTTTCACAATTGATTCCTGCCGAAAGCGTCGTGCAGCATACCCGCCCAGAGCCAATCCATAGCCGAGCGTTGCCAGAACAAAGAGGTAGGCGTCGGCTGGCCAGTGCTGAACAGAGAGGATGATCGCGGTGAGAAACACCACAGTGTAGGCCCACAGGTAGGATTTCCCCCAGCGGTGGTGATGCCCTCGGCGTTTGGGCGCACGGAAAGCCAGCACCCCGGTGACTCCCGTCGTGAGCCCCGCCAGAGCATGCACCACAAGCGGAAGGAAGAAGGAAAGAGGCAAACCATCAATCATACAATCGCTCCTTTGAACATATTCGTTCCCCAGGAGTGTATCCGGAAGCGGGAAGGATGAGAAGTGCAATCCCTCCAGATTTGACCATGACAAATATCATGGGTGACATGCCTTTCCCATGAGGAGTGCCCATTGCAAGAGGCTTTGTTCTTCAAATCGTTCTTTCAGGGGTAACAACCATCAGCCATTATGGGAAGCTGGACTAACGTTGTTTGCTCTAGAGAAGAATTTCGCGTCCGCTTTTTGACTTTTTGCGGCATTTTCGCAGGGGTTTTTCTGCTTCCCTGGCCTAATTTTATCGCGCTTGTATCTCCAGGTCACCGGCGACCTCTTCGAGCCGGGCAATGGTAATAGCGGCAGGCGCGCCGATATACCGCTTGACGAGCTGGCCGCTGATGTGTCGATAGGCGATCCAGTAGACGCCGCCGCGCGCCCGCTTTTCCTTCCGAGCCGTGTAGTGCCCGCGCTGCCCATGAAAGTGGAAGGAGGGGATCCGCTGCAGCAACTGAAACCACCTGGCTGAGTCGGGCGCGATCGCCAGCCAACTAAAAATTCTTGGACGGATCGCGTGAACCTCATAGCTGCCCTTCTGCTCATTCCACACCACGCGATACTTGTACGTTGCCTGCTCCTCCTGCATAGGCTGCTCTCCCGGGCGCTGTATGCCGCTGTTACCCAACACCTACACGGTGCAGGTTCACTGCTCATGAACCTGTTACCAAACAGATCTACGGTGGAGGGAGCTGTTTGGTAACAGGAAGCTTCACGCATAGCGGGTGTTTGGTAACACCAGTTGGAGGGACGTCTGACAACAGGAGTGGACCCTCAAGTGGTGATCCTTATCAGCTCTTGGAAGCACCGTCTACAAACCAGGGAAGGAGCAAGCCTCTCTCCTGGTAAAAAAGCTGGATAGCTCCGAGCAGGGCGATACGTGACAGCAGATCGGGCGTCACACTCGCAGGCCTAGCCGCGATAGGTGACGGCTGACCAGCCGTCACAGCAGCACCAAATCACGTGTATCACAGGAGCTATCCTTTATCGTACAGAACTGCGCCGACCGCTTCCTCTCAGATAACTCTGAAGCCTCCAGGTAAGTCCATTGTCATGCTGTCGCTATGCTGCTCTATGCTGCAGTGCGTTATTCTACGCCCCAATCAGGGCGATCTGGTCTAAACCATTGCTTACAGGCCAGCATGGCTCTATAATGTACGCTACTATAGAAGAGAAAGTGCGCTACCGACGGGAGTAGCTTCCCATTTACCGCTGTGGTACCATGAACCGTTGTATTTGGTAAGGGAAGGACGCTGCACCTAGCTGACAGTACACGTTGCTGCACCTTATCTTGGGCTTCGGCTATGCTCACACAGTTTCTAATGAGAAATCGCGCTCTAACAAATTATGAGTTGCTTTCTTCATGAGTCACAAAGAGCTTTGCCAGATTGTCTCTCAGTTCGTGCGTGATATGAAGCGCCCATGATGGAGAAGAGGCATTCGACGCGCTTATAAAGAGGCTAAAGCGAGGCTGTCTATCGATTAGCAATTCGTCTAAAGATTTTCTTAGGTGGGAGAGATACTATCTTTTGCCAAGTAAGAATACTAGCGCCCTGAGGAATGCACCACTAAGCAGATTGGAAAGGAGGATAGGGCATGGAGAATATCGCCTCTGGTGATATCATCCACGGAGCCAGGTGGCCTGAGCCAGTGCAAGTCGAATTGGTGGAGGAGCTCAATCACGGTGCATATGTAAGGGTCGTAGGTGTTACCCAGCATTCCCGTATGCATGTTGATCAACTCCTGCCTCGAGATGAGGTCGCTCAACTTCGGCATGCGCGGGTCGAGGTGAGTTTTGCAGCCTCACCGCGTCAGGTGTTTCTTGCTCTGGAGACTCGCCGATACCGTTTTGCTTCACTCTACGATCCTCTCCTGGCCATGAACACCTCCAAGGTGGACCCTCTGCCGCACCAAATTGAGGCAGTCTATGGTTATGTCTTGCAGCTCCCCCGTATCCGCTTCCTGATTGCTGACGACCCTGGGGCTGGGAAGACCATTATGGCTGGTTTGATCATCAAGGAACTGAAGCTGCGTCATCAGGCACGGCGCATTCTCGTTGTTGTTCCAGGACACCTCAAAGACCAATGGCGCCGAGAACTGAAGGAGCGGTTCGAAGAAATCTTCACAATAGTTGACCGAGGGATAATGGACGCGCTTTATGGCGAGAATGTCTGGATGCGTGAGCTACAGGTGATCACATCTCTTGATTTTGCCAAGCAGGATGATGTGCTTGCCTCGCTGGCTAGCGTAAATTTCGATCTGGTAATCGTCGATGAAGCCCATAAGATGGCTGCCTACCGCTATGGCACTAAGCTAGACAAAACCGGCCGCTATCGTCTGGGCGAAGTGCTTTCCCAGAGTGCCACTCACCTGCTATTTCTTACAGCCACGCCCCACCGAGGCGACCCGGAGAACTTCCGCCTCTTTCTGGATCTGCTTGAACCCGGCTTTTTCGCTACGCCCGAGATGTTAGAGGAGTCTATTTCTCAACAGGACAACCCACTCTTCATCCGGCGAGTGAAAGAGGATATGAAGGATTTTGAGGGACGCCCACTGTTTCTCCCGCGCTATGTGGAGACGAGATCCTACAACCTAGGTGTAGAATCACCTCAAGAGAAAGAACTCTATAATGCCCTCTCGCGTTATGTGAACCAGCAATACAATAAGGCACTTCAAAGAGATAATGAGCGGAGGCGAAATGTCGCCTTTGCACTGGTGATTCTCCAGCGCCGACTTGCCTCCAGTACCTATGCTCTTCTGCGCTCGTTGGCACGACGCCAAGCACGGCTGCAGGAGTTGTTACAGGGTGTGAAACAGCCTCGCCAAGAGCAGAATCAGTCATTCGACTTTGAGATGGTCGAAGATCTCAGTGAGGAAGAGCGCTGGCGACAGGAAGAGATCTGGGAGACGCTCAGTGTAGCTGGGAATCTCCAGGAACTGGAGCGCGAAATCCAAACATTGGAGACACTCATCGGGCAGGCACGAGCCGTTATCGAAAGTGGTAATGAGATCAAGCTGCGGCATCTTAAGGAGGCCCTCCAGGAGCTAAACCGCGAGTATCCTGGTGAACGCATTCTTATCTTCACCGAATCGCGAGATACGCTCGACTACCTGGAGAAGCGCATCCAGAGCTGGGGATATACCATTTGCACGATTCACGGCGGTATGCACCTGGATGAACGTATTAAATCTGAGGGCGTCTTCCGGCGTGGAGAGGCACAGGTTATGATTGCTACTGAGGCTGCCGGCGAAGGCATCAACCTGCAAGTCTGCAATCTGATGATCAACTACGACATTCCCTGGAACCCAAATCGGCTGGAGCAGCGCATGGGACGCATTCACCGCTATGGGCAGAATCGTGAGGTCTTTATCTTTAATCTGGTTGCCGCTGATACGCGGGAGGGGCAGGTCCTTACCCGACTCTTTGAAAAACTAAAAGAGATCCAGCAGGCTCTGGGTAGTGACAAGGTTTTTGATGTGCTCGGCGAGGTGCTCCAGGGTAAGAACCTGGCTGACCTACTGCTAGAGGCAGCTGCGAGTGCACGCAACATGGAGGAGATCCTTCGGGATCTGGATATTCAGGTAGATGAGACCTACATTGCACGTGTGCGTGAGAACCTAGGGGAGAGTCTGGCGACCCACTTCATTGACTATACACGTATCCGCGAGATGGCTGATCAGGCTCGCGAGCACCGCTTGATCCCCGAATACACGGAAGCCTTTTTCAAGCGAGCTATAGACGAGATCGGCGGCAAGTGGCATGTACGGCAGGATCGGAAACCTGTTGCTGGCCAGCGGTTCCTGAACGTCGAGAACATCCCCTTTGGCGTACGTCAGATCGCCGAGGAGGATACCTTCAAGAAGCGCTTTGGTCAATTGCAGCGGTCTTACTCACTGGTGACGTTTGATAAAGAAGTCGCTCGCCAAGTGACCGAAGCCGAGTTCATCTCTTTTGGTCATCCTTTATTTGAGGCATTACTGACTTGGGTAGAGCGGAATCTCGTGAATGCACTCCAGCAGGGGGCTCTATTCACCGACCCCGACGGTCGGCTCGATGGTGTGCTGCTCTTTTATGAGGGGGAGATTAGCGATGGCCGTGGTCAAATCGCTGGTAACCATCTGTTCGTGCTCTTCTACGATCTCGCCACTGCAGAGATGAGCGTAGTTAACCCGGCTATCCTCTGGGATCTGCATGAGGGGGGCAGCATACCCACAACACCAACCCCTCCCCTCGAAGACGTAAAGCGCCAGGTGTGGAGCGCCTTGCTACCCGAGTTGGAAACCTACCGCGGGAAGTTGCTTCAAGAGCGGGAACGTCAGGCCGAGATCAAGGGAAAGTATGGCGTGCAATCGCTGGAGTATTTAATCCTGAAGCTGGACGGTGATCTCATTAGGCTGTATGATCGTCAGCAGCATGGGGAGAACGTGGATCTGGCTATTCGCAATAAGGAGGAACAAAAGCACTCCTATGAACATGCACTGGCAGAGCTAAAGGATACGCTGGCACGAGAGCGGAGCCTGACGCTCGCGACGCCGCGCTTCGTGGGAGCAACCCGGGTGGTGCCTAAGCAGGACATCGTGGATGAGATGCACGAAGATCCTGACGTCGAGCGAATTGCTATGGAGGAAGCGATACGCTACGAGCGTGAACAAGGGCGCACACCGGAAGATGTCTCAGCGCAAAACTTAGGCTTCGATGTGCGCTCAACCAATGCCCAGGGCCACAAACGCTACATCGAGGTCAAAGGGCGAGCTGCGATTGGGCCAGTACAGCTAACTCAGAACGAGTGGTTCAAGGCGCAACGCTTTAAAGATGATTATTATCTTTACGTCGTACTCAACGCCGCTATCGAGCCACATCTTTACACTATTCCGAACCCAGCGACGATTCTTCAGCCGGATCAGAAGATTGAGGTGCGCTACCTGGTAAGTGTGCAGGACATTACGACACAGGGGAATAAAGCATGATAGATCACCGTTTCATCGAGGAATCTTTCCCGGTCAAAGAAGTTGGCGAAGCCGCAGCGCAAGAGAAGAACAACCATTATGGGCATATTAACACGCTGCATACGTGGTGGGCGCGTCGCCCGCTTGCAGCCTCGCGAGCAACAGCCTATGCCGCGCTTACACCGACTCCCGCTGATATCGAAGATTGGCAGCGGCGACGTAATTTCTTAATAGCTCTAAGCAAGTGGGAACGCCCGCTGAACTCGCATATCTTGGCGAGAGCACGTGAAGAGATTTTAGAAGCGAGTGAGGGACGCGCGCCAAAAATCCTCGACCCTTTTGCAGGCGGCGGTTCCTACCCACTAGAGGCATTGCGTCTGGGGTGCGAGACCTATGCTAGTGATTACAATCCTGTAGCCGTTCTCATCCTGAAGGCGACCTTGGAGTACCCCCAGCGCTTCGGACCTCCTGTTTCAGCACCGAATAGCTATACAGAGTCACCTGACGACATGTTTGATGCTCTGCTAGCCAAGCGGCGCGTAGTCAACCCTCTGCTCGAAGCAGTAAAGCGTTGGGGGGATTGGGTGCTGGAAGAGGCCCGCAAGGAGCTGGGGCGGTACTACCCTGCTGGGCCGAATGGGTCGATTCCTGTAGGCTATATATGGGCACGCGCCATCCCTTGCCAGAACCCGGCTTGTGGTGCTGAAATCCCCATAATGCTCCAACTCTGGCTAGCTAAGAAAGACACCAGCCGTGTAGCACTCTATCCAGACATCTCTGATGGTACTCTACGATTTCGCATCGTGGGTGATGGCTACGATCCTTGGCCACAAGGCTTCGACCCTGATAAGGGTACTGTCTCCAAGGGTGTGGCGACCTGTCGATTGTGTAGTGCCGTGGTGGACGATAAAACTGTCCGAAGGCTCTTCCATGAACACCGTACCGGACAGCGGATGGTGGCAGTAGTGTCGCATTATCCCAGGCGACAGGGCAAGATTTACCGCGTTGCCACGCCCGAAGACGAGCGCATCTATTATGAAGCTGGTGCTGCCCTGCAACAGAGGCGTGAGCGACTAATGCTGGAGTGGGGCCTGGACCCTGTACCGGACGAGCCGATCTCAAAGGAGCGCCCTTCTCCTAACGCACGAGGAACATCTGGTTTGACCCGCTATGAAATCAATACCTGGGGTGATCTGTTCAATTTGCGTCAGCAACTAACACTCACTACTATCACCGAGAAGGTACGTGATACGTACGAGTGGATGGTGAAAGAAGGCATTGATGCTGAGTTCGCTACTGCGGTGGTGACCTATTTGGCTTTGGCACTAGACAAGCTTGCTACTTTTCAAAATGCGTTGACACGCTGGAATGTCGGCAGTACATCATTTGCGGGAAAACCTGACCAAGGTCCCTCTCTCGAAATGAAATGGGATTATGCCGAATCTAATCCCTTGAGTGCCATAACTGGCAGCTTTGCGAACCAAATCGAGTCCATTCTGACTGTGCTTGGCGAGTACGGTAGTCTTGAGGGGATAGGTAAAGTCTTTTCCAGTTCGGCGACTAGCCTACCATTTGACGATGAGCAATTTGACGCTGTGTTGACTGATCCCCCCTATTATGACAATATACCCTACTCGCATCTGTCGGATTTCTTTTATGTATGGCTCAAGAGGACAGTGGGACATCTCTATCCGGATCTCTTCTCCACTCCCCTCACTCCTAAGACGGGAGAAATTGTGGCTTACACCCGCCAGGAAGGTGGATTTGAAGCGGGGAAGAGCTTCTTCGAGGAAAACCTGAAGAAGGCTTTTAAGGAAATGTACCGCGTGCTCAAGTCTGAGGGGATTGCTGTCGTTGTTTATGCTCATAAATCCACGGGCGGTTGGGAGGCGGTTATCAATGCATTGCTAGACTCTGGGTTGGTCATTACGAGTGCATGGCCCATTAACACAGAGAGACGATCCCGACTCATCGCAAAGGAAACAGCTGCTTTAGCCTCATCCATATACATAGTTGCGCGTAAGATAGCCCGCCTGGCCACTGGATTTTATAACGAGGTGCGGGAAGAGCTGCGCAGCCACTTGGATGCCAAACTGCATCGTTTGTGGGAGGAAGGCATTGGCGGAGCTGATTTCTTCATCGCCGCCATTGGCTCAGCCATCGAAGTCTTCGGCAAATATGAACAGGTGCTTGATTACGAAGGCACCATCGTCCGTGCAGATCGTCTGCTAGATGAGGTGCGCACCATTGCTACAGACTACGCTGTGCACCAGATCCTGCATAATGGCTTTGCCAGTGAGATTTCCGATTTGACCCGCTTCTACGTCCTGTGGCGCTGGAACTATGGTGAGGCCCGTGTACCTTTCGATGAGGCCCGCAAGCTCTCCCAGAGTTGTGGACTGGACTTGACGCGTGAGTGGGGGCGAGGTGGTTTCATCCGCAAGGACAAAGAATTCGTGCAGGTGCTAGGCCCCCAGTTGCGCAAGCTGGAAAACCTGGAAGATGCCCACGAGTTGATCGATGTGCTCCATTGTGTGCTCCTCCTCTGGGAAAAGAGTCGACGGACGGAACTAGTGCAGACGTTGGCAGCCAGCGGCTATGGACAGAGCGAGGCATTCTACCGTGTGGCGCAGGCCATCTCGGAGACGTTGCCTAACGAGAGCAAAGAGAAAAAGTTATTAGATGGTTTTCTTGCTGGACGTGAGCGCGTGCGCGAGGATGTACGTCGGATAGCACAGCAACGCGGACTGTGGGAGGAATAGAGAGTCATGACTGCATTTCACACGATTGCCATTCCACACGATGACATACTAGCCGGACGGCTGACCATGGACATCTTTGCCGCTGATCTGTGGGAAGTCTTTCAGGGTCGCGGTCCCGGGGAGTACCGTGTTCCTGCCCAGTTCTTTCAGAAGACCTACCAGACTGAAGGTCTAGCCAACTTGCTGAGTGTTGTCCACCAGCGCTTGCAGGGCCATGGGGGTGATCCTGTGCTCCAGATACAAACGCCTTTCGGCGGTGGCAAGACCCATGCCCTGATCGCGCTGTACCATCAAGCAGAGATGTGGGCGGTAAAGCGCGTGGTGATAGTCGGTACCGCGATGTCACCAGCCGAAACGCTTTGGGGAATGCTCGAAGAGCAGCTGAGCGGGCAAAAGAGCTCCTTTACCGGAATGATCGCACCCGGGCGCGAAGCACTACGTAACCTGCTGATAAACCACCAGCCAGTGCTCATCCTGATGGATGAAGTACTGGAGTACGTAACCAAGGCAGCGGGTGTGGTGGTAGGCGGCAGCACTCTGGCCGCCCAGAGCCTCGCTTTCATTCAAGAGCTGACCGAGTTGGTCGGTACGCTCGACCGGGTCAGTCTTGTGGTGACACTCCCTTCGAGCGTCGTTGAGCATTACGACGAGCAAGCCGAACGCCTTTTCCAGCAGCTGCAACGGATTGCTGGCCGTGTGGAGAAAATTTATTCACCAGTGCAGGAACACGAGATTACCAGTGTTATCCGCCGACGCCTTTTCTCTTCTGTAGATGAGCAGCAGGCCGCCCACGTCGTCAGTGATTTCATGGCTTATGCTGTCCGTGAGTCTCTGCTCCCAGCTGGAATGGAACCCTCAGACTACCGCCAGCGGTTCGAAGCTGCCTATCCTTTCATACCTGAAGTGGTGGATGTCCTCTATGAGCGCTGGGGAAGTCTGCCTACCTTCCAGCGCACGCGTGGCGTATTGCGACTACTGGCCCTGGTGGTATACTCCCTCAAAGAGCGCACACTGCCCTACATCAGCCTGGCGGACTTCGATTTAGCTGACCAGGAGATCCGCCGCGAGCTGCTCAAACACGCTGGAAACGAATTCGACAGTGTCATCGCTGCGGATATTACTGCCCCTGATGCAGGCGCACGGAGAGTCAACATTGAGCTGGGTAGAGCTTACCAAGGACTGCATCTCGGCAGCCGTGTAGCAACTAGTATCTTTCTCTATTCATTCTCGGGTGGCATCGAGCGTGGCGCAAACCTGGGTGAGATCAAGCGCAATGCCACGACGTTGGAAAATCCCTCGAGTGTCGTTGCTGAGGCAGTGGAGCAACTCAAGGGACAACTTTTCTACTTGCAAGAGCATGGAGGTAAATACTTCTTCACCAGCCAGCCCAACCTGAATCGGATTCTGTTGACGCGCATGGAAAATGTCAGTCAGCAGCATTTACGTGAGGTGGAGCGTGAGCTACTCAGAAAAAGTGTGATGGGGAGACGGCTTACCGTTTACATCTGGCCAGAGCAAAGCGGTGATATCCCTGACACCCCGGAGTTGAAGCTTCTCGTGTTCCCAGCAGCCGACGAGATGCTGATGCGTGCGTTCTTGGAGCAGAAAGGAAGTACTCCCCGGGTAAACCGCAACACACTCTTTTTCCTGGCACCAGCGGCGAACGAACGTATTGCCTTTGAAACGCTGATGCGTAGGTATTTGGCTTATCAAATGCTGCGTGGAGATACTTCCTTGGCTCTCGCTAGCGAGCAGCGCAAGGAGATAGAAGGGAACTTCAAACGGGTTGAAGTTGACCTGGGAGAGGCTGTGCGCAGGGTCTACCGCCGACTCTTCATTCCTAGTCGCGATGGAGTAAAGGATCAGGACCTAGGCATACCAACCTACGGAGAAGCTAAAGCATTGAACGATGAGGTCTACGACAAGCTACGGCTAGACGGCGAGATTCTAGAGACCATTGCCCCCATTGTGATCAAAGAGCGATACCTTTCGGATCGCGACTGGGTATACACCGAGCAACTCTATCAATCTGGACTTAGGACGCCAGGGGAGACACGAGCCACCGGCCGCAACGTCTGGGAGGCAGGCATCGCCGAGGGCGTGCGTAAGGGGTTATTCGGCCTGGGCGAGCTGGAAGGCGATCTCCCTCTTTATCGTTATTTTAATGATACGCCATCTGTCAGCTTGACGGGTCACGAGATTATCATCAAGGCTACCATATGCCAGGCGCAGATAGCAGAGCAATCAGCTCAGTATACCTATCAGATCGGAGAGCTGCAGGGAACAGGCGGGCTTGTTGACGAAGCTTCAGGAAATGCTTCACCTCACCAAATCCGCATTGGGGATGTATCATCGCCTCCTCTACCGCAGACTGGTAAAGCTGACCCACAGCTGAACAGAACAGCACGCACCAGTTTACGCTTGAGATTCATTGTCCCCAAAGGGCGTGTCGCCAGTTTAATGGGGATCATGAATCTACTTCAAAGCCGCTTCAATCGGATGGAAGTGACCTTATTTGTAGAGGAAGGCCAACTCTCGGAGCAGGACTACGAAGATAAGATCAAGGAAGCTTTCCGCCAGATGGGGGTGGAGGTAATGGAGGAGAAATAGGGACGTAGGCGGCAAAATGTAAAGGTATCCAGGAGCTACCTCAGGTGCGCCTCATTGTAGATCGTGTTGCGTCTCGATGCTTCTACTTTAGAAATATTCCATACAAGGAGAACAACATCCTTTGAAACAGACCAAAAAAACTCCGGTTCGATTGGAAGATGTGGAAGAGTTTGAGTTCGTCAAACGCATATCACGAGCTGCTATAACTGATGAAATTCGCGCAGGTGTTCGAAAATTGGATGAAGAAGAGGAGGTAGAAAGATTTTTACGTGAAATTTTACCCGATCACACAAAAACTCCTCACACTAGCACAGAAATCGTTGATATTTTGACCACTCACGTCACCTATGCAGGTCAACCTCGTCTCGCCGCCTTTATCAACAAGGGAAAAGCATACCCTAGAGTGACTGCAAAAGCGGTATCGCATCAAATTGTTCGCGTCCAGCAGCTCCATCATCTTGGTCTCATTGTCTTGCTTGCGGTTGGCGATATTCAGGATGACGCTAAGCGTGACCTCCTTTTCACTGCTACCAATACCCGAGCTGATTACATGATTGTAGACATGGACGATGTTGCTCGATTGTTCATCGCAGCCCACAAGATTTGTCCTAAGGATGGAACACCGTATGAAGGCGGGAAGTGCCGAAAATGTGGTACTCCTGCAAGCGAGCCAATCAAGGTAACATTAAATATCTTTGAGGAACCCAGGTACGATATTCTCTCGCATGAGGACATTAGCATTGGTACAGCGAAACGATACAAAGCGACCATTTTGACCGATCCACACTACTCAAAAGAAACAGTAAAAGAAGTGATTAAGGCAGCAACACTAGAACTACGTCAAAGCACCTTTTATGGCTCAAAACAAGCCGAGGAACGATTCGGCAAGCAGGAAGCGGGCTGTGCGTTCTTGTTCGTCTACGTAGACAGGCGTGATCTCCAACCAGTGAATTGGATCTGCCGAACGTCCTGGATACGCCCAGATGTCCCTGAAATGTTTCGGCCTCCAACAAGTGGTGACGACTGGATAGGTGAAATTCAGATTGACTGGCGCGCAGACTACGATGAGATGCGGACCTTCTGGTTGAGCCAGTTCGTGAAGAAAGAGACGTGGACTCAGCAAGTCGAACAATTGCTACCAACTGTAGAGAAAATGGTGCAAGACGTCGAGAAACTGCTCGACCAATACAAAAGGAACCAAGCAGCAAAAGATACCGTCCACCAAACCCTGACACGGATGGAAACGCAGGCAACGAACCTGTATCAAAAGGCTGGTGAGCAGGGGTTAGCTCCTCCTGAATGTCAACAATGCGAAACAATCTTTCAGTGTATGATGGGGTCTTTTCATACGATCTTTCTGCCTTTCATGACTGGGGGAAAGGCAAATTGGGATTGGGAACAGAAACTCAGGATCGTACAAGATGGCCTTCAAAGATATACAGAGGAGCATAGAGAGTTTCTGTACGAATGGAAAAGAATTGGAAAATGGTAGGATCTACCAAGAGACCTGTGTAAAGAGGAGATTGCGCAATGCCAAACGATATTCTTTACCCCAGCAATTTGAAAATCGCGGCGCATCACGAAGCAGGCCATGCAGTGGTGGCAAAGCTGTTCACCTGGCCAGTTGAAGGAATGGTGCTCTCTACAGACCCAGCAGGAAATTGGGGAGGTTGCACGTATGAGAATGCAGTTCGTCAGATTGATCCACTCTGGGTGAACCTCGATCTCGACCGCTATCTTCCTTATGCCGAATTGCATCTTCAGTATCCAGGACATAGGTACCCGCACGTTGAATACAAAAACCATCGGGACTTCTGCACCTATAAATGTGCTGGAATAGCCGCTGAACTGTTACTGTGTGAGCAGTTAGGCGTAAGCAGAAAGCCAACCATGCCAGACGAGGACACACAGGATATGAAGGAAGCGAGAGCACGAATAATGCGCATATTCCCATCTGAAGAATGGGAATATGAATTGCATAACGCAGCGACCCACGCAAAAGAGATTCTTAGTCACCCAACCTGCTGGCGCTTGTTAGAAAACTTGGCAACAGGACTGATCAATGCTATCCTGGAGGGCAAGAACCGAGCAGAGCAAGATGGATCTAACCTGGTGTACAGATTCAGCGATGAAGAGCTTTACGCAAACTTTGCCCAGACGCTGGGAGACAAACGTGACAGTACCGATTCACTGCCACACGTTTAGCTCATGAGCGCGCCTGTGACAGTAGATTGGGAGTCACATCTCGCGGCCTGGCGGCAAATGTGATGGCGGCGCTGGGATCACACTCCCTGAAGCGACGGTTATACCTCTGGCCGCGCTTGCAGGTCGTTCCAATACATCTGGAGCTCTCGCCAGCGCTGCCCGATACCAATACGGTCCGTTGGGCTGGCAGTCATTAATGCGGTCTCGATAGCGGCGCGGAGCTGCTGGTACTCCGGCTCGGATAACCCCTTCGCCAGAGCAAACATCGCAATGCTATGCTGGCAGTTTACAAAACGCAGGTAGAGCCGCTGCTGTGTCCGTGCTTCTTCCAGCGGGGGCAGCGGCGATGAGACTGTCTGCGAGGCCGGAAGCGCGGAGACACAGAGCGTGACCATCTCCTTGAACAAGGCGTATTTTTTCTCCCACTGGTCATCCTCATCAGGATCAGCAGGCGCGATCTCTGCGCTCACATGCACCAGGCCGGGCGGAACCATAAATGGGACTGGCGCAATGCTGAGTTGCCCCAGTTCACCCAATTCCTGATGAGAAAAGCGATAGATCACCGCGCCATTGTCGGACACTTGCTGTGATGTTTCGATCCCAGGCGGGACCATCTGTGCCAATTGTTCCCTTCGGCGCTGCAGTTCCAGCACTCGATCTAACTGCTCTAACGCGGCCATGTCGGCTCGGCTGATACGGCTTCGAGCCGTGGAAGATCGCTTTCTCGTCGATGATCCCTTGCGTTTTGCTGACGCCCGTTGTCCTTTATTCATCGTTCATCCCTTTTTCCAGTACTCATACTGTAGGACGAGCCAGGCATCAGGCGGAGCCGGGGGATAGACCGAATGGATAGAAGGCCGCTGCGCGTTTTGAGACACACCGGATAGGTCACGCTGCCCAGCTCGCCGGCGAACTGTGACGCTCTATTGCAAGTCACGCTCTGTATCGTTTTCTTCCCCATCGCTTTCCAGAGAAGCGATGCTCCAGCGCCCATCTTCCTGCCGAGCAAAGAGTTGGGGATGCGTCCGTAACAGCTGTTGGACATACCGTTCAGGAGCCTGCCCCCGCGGCTCATAGCCCCTGGCAATCATGCGCTGCGTTATTTCTTGAGCAGACAATGTTTCCCCTGTTAAGCTGAGCACCACAATAAGGGCCTATTAGGCCCGCCGAAGCAATTTACAACGTTAAGCTCAGAAACGGCCTGAAGAGCCTGTTGGGAGTAAGAGGTTCGTTGTTTCTCACATGTGCTGGTTGGACCATTTACAACCGTCAACTGCGTATTCTGTCCCTCTATACTGCTTTCTCATTTCTCGTACAAGCTTAACGTTGTCTATTTTACCGACAGGCCTAACAGGCCATTATATGCACCTGTAATTGTGGGCCATATGTGCTTGAGCGAGCACGTATGGCTTTCTTCGCAATACACTTGCTCTGGTCTCTTTTGGCGAAGGGTTGATCTCTCTGAAGAGGGTTGCAGAAAAACCTCTCTTGTTATATATTATATGAAATTTCTTAAATTCACTCTTTATAAATAATACGTTGAGGAAGTGAAGATGCCATCTTTACCAGTACATGCACAAGACCGTGTTCTTCTACCTCTATGGATACGAATTTGTCGTTGGCTTTGGAAGGTGTCCGGTTTTCTTGGAACCGCCATCCTGCTGAGTCTCGGTGTGAATCTGCTCTCGACCTCGCTTAACAGTTCACGTGGCCTCTTTCCCGCTAACTCCCCTTTCGCGGCGTTCGTTACGAATTGGCCTATCACTTTGCCCATTGGCTGCTGCTTTCTCCTCGTTGCTGCTCTCGCTGGTGCAATCAGTCAATGGTACCCCTCTTCTCGTACTCTCCCACTACCTACTAAGCAAGATCATGATCGCATGGTGCGACGACTGCGTCTGCGCTATAGCCAACTGCTAGCACAAACGTTGCAAGGAGCTGCTCTCCTAGATCTAGGGCTTTCTCACAAGCCAGATGCCGTTTTGAGTGTTGCTGCCCTCGCGTTACGACTACCAGTTCGGCCAGAACGGATTCTTCCCTTCGGCACCTCCCTAGTGTCTATCTACGACGAGGCCGAACAGGAATTGCTGATCCTTGGTGAACCGGGCGCAGGCAAATCGACGCTCCTGCTGGAACTGGCACAGCACCTGGTGGAGCGAGCTGAGCAGGAGAGGTCGCTCCCGCTGCCGGTGATCCTGCCGCTGTCCTCCTGGGCGGTGAGACGGCTTCCCTTGCACGACTGGATGTGGGAGCAAATGGCGCTCCTCTACGACGTGCCCAGGCATCTGAGCCAGCAGTGGGTGCGAGAGGAGCACCTGCTTCCGTTATTGGATGGCCTTGATGAGATGGAAGCATCAGCGCGTGCTGCGTGCATCCTCTCCATTAATGCCTATCATCAGGAGCATCAGGAGCATCTGCACCCCCTGGTCGTCTGTTCCAGAACTGCCGAATACGATACCGCCTCAACGCATGAGCGGCTTGCTCTTCATTACGCTGTGGTTGTGCAACCGCTCACCAAGCAGCAAGTAGACATTTCCCTTAGCCAGGTAGGCAAACCGATGGATGGACTCCGCGCTGCCCTCAATAAGAATCCTGTGCTGCGAGAACTGGCCAGTACTCCACTCTGGTTGAGTGTATTGATGCTGACCTATCAGGGGAAAACCGCACTTGATCTTCCGAAACTGGGATCACTCCAGCAGCAGCAGCAGCAGATCTTTACTCACTATAGTGAGCGCATGATCGAGCGCAAAGGGAATTCGGTGCGCTATCCCTTGCAATCCACCCAAATATGGCTCAGCTGGTTGGCTCGACAGATGCGCATGCACAATCAGACTGTCTTTTATCTGGAGTACCTTCAAACGGATTGGCTTCCAGAAAGGCGAAGACCTTTCTATAAATGGAGTGTGGGGCTGGTCGGCGTGCTGGTTGGTGTGCTCTGTGGGATAACCAACTTGCTGCCCTCCAAGACCCTAAAGGCATTGCTGGGTATATCTCTCCCTGCTCGTCAGATACCAAAAAGTCTGATGCTCTCTCAAAACTTGAAACTGCATTTACACGCGCTGAAAAAGCAAGAGAAGCAGAAAAGGCAGAAAAATTTAGTGATGCGTTCCATTGGTGGGATTTAGTGTTTGACTCAAAATTTCCAACTTATTTATGAGGCAAGATTGTAAATGTTTAAATTCCGTGGGTGGTTTCTACAAATTATTCGGGCGAATATCGGTTCACATTCTCTCTTCCATATGCTGCTCGAATGGCTTCACAAGCCAAGAAAGCTACAAACAGCATCTCACAGGTTCGCCCGAATAATTGTTAGGAACGTATAAGCTCTAACATATTTAATGCGTCTTCGAGGGAATAGCAATGTCCGATGTGAAAAACCAACATTATGTTCCACAGTCGTATCTGAAACGGTTTGCAGATCACAGGGATCGCTTGTCTGTTTTCGATAAGTTTACCAGAAAGTCATTTCAGACGCATGTAAAAAATATTGCAAGCGAAACGCACTTCTACGATTTTCATCAAGACGTTCAGAAGGACTTTCAGAATCAGGTAGCCAGTCGTGGTGAAATAGACACTGATGCGGAAATCGTAGCAAAAGCAGGAGATCCACAGCTTGTAGAGCACGAATTAGCTGCAATCGAAGCCGATTTCTGCGCTTTTCTCGATGACGTGCTTCGCATGATAGATCAACAAAACCGTATTGCACACGAGCAGAAGCGAACGATGGCATACTTCATGGCCATACAGCTTTTAAGGACGCCGGAGTTTCGAAGGACGCTCATCGAATTAGAAGAGGCAACTTTTACCTGGGCGCTACAGAAGACGCAAGGAGAAGATGAGGATGAGCTGTATATTGAGTTTAATGAGCAATATGCCTCTCTTGAACATGCTCAAATGCTGTTTAGTCCAGATATACAAAATGCGATTGTTCAAGCCTTAAGCAACCATATCTGGGTCGTTGGCGTAAATGAGACGTCTTCTCCCTTTTACACATCGGATGCCCCGATTGTCAGGAGAGCCCACCGGAAAGACCCTTTCGTCAGTTATGCAGGATTAGCGTCCCCGGGGATTGAGATCATGTTTCCACTCACGCCACAATACATCCTATGCCTCTGGGACAAAACAGATCGTGAACACCTTGCACGACTGGATGGTACTTCTCTCACTCTCCCGCTCGACTCCATCGTCTATTGCAATCATTTACAAGTGCTTCAGAGCTATCGCCAGGTATACAGCCCAGTCAATGATTTTCGTTTCGCAGAGCAGATATGCATTGAACATCCGGAAGTGTGTACTCCTGAGAGAGTAAGAGTGGAAGGTGCTTCGACAAAACAACCATCAGATCGAAAAAGTAAAACCCGCTGATCTGCAGCGTTGTTTGGTTGAACAGGGCTTGACCAGGCGTGTTTTTGGCGCTACAATGGGCGGAAATCGGTACCGATTAGTGGGGTGAATTGGTATTACTTTTGCTCCTGCGCCCGCTGTTTCATCGCCGTCCCCCACTGTGAAAACCACCTAAGCCCCCACATTGGGGAGCACTGGATATATTTTCCCTCCCTCGGTATGTGACTGCGGCAGCGCCGTCACAAACGCTGACCAGTTGCACTGATATGCAAGGGAATCGCGGTCACAAAGAGGTCAGGAGCCATTAAATAGGCGGAATTGGTACAATTATGCGAGCGGCGCAAGTGTTGTCCTGGTAGCGCTACTGTCGAAGCATCAGCCAAAGACGCGATGGATCGGCAGGAACAGTTCGCCTGTCTGAGCGGCATGTCGGCGCTTGCGCAGCAGCAGGGCTCCCAGGTCGATCCTGCCCTCCAGCACTGCCATGAGGTCGCTTCCGTCCATGAGAATCATGACGGGCCGGTTGGCTGCATGAAGACTCACGGCATCGGGTGAGTATCCGTTGATCGACAAGAACAAACCAAGCGTGTTGTCGAGCTTACGCGAAATCTTGCCAGTGAAGGCGTCGAGGTCTTCGATCCCAACGAGCTCTTGTTGCCACTTGGCCTCAAGGAGGAAGTCTGTCCTCTCGAAAGTGAAGGCTCCGTCGATCTGCTCGCCAGTGATCTTGAAGGACGCGCGTGGGTCCATGTCAAACAGCTCGAACATCTCGCGCAGAATCCGCTCGAGCGCGTAACCGCGTTGCTGTGGTGCCGTGGAACCAATGAGTGCGTAGTACTTGGCCCTGAGAGACTCCAAGTCCTCCGCTACCGCTTGCGTTTGAAGCCGCTTCTCGTAAGCAAGTTGGCGACGACGAGCGACGGCCTCCTGCCCGTCGAGCACGTCCTGATGCGCCCTGGTGTACTCGCGTAAGGCCTTGACAGCGGCCCTCGCACCTTCGACTTTCGACGATCCGTCGTCGAGGCGCTCGAGGTGCGCGAAGGTATCGATGGCAGCGACATCGAGCATGAGTCGTATAAGGGCGTCTTGATGGCGTTCCTCGTCACCCGCCAGGCGGTCGACCAAGCTCCCAACGATATTCCGTTTGTGATCCTCCCAGTTCAACCGATTCACCAGGAGAGGATCTCCAAGAGCTGCGGCGAGAAAGCTCTTGAGGTCAGATTTGTACCAGTAGACTTTACTCAACGCTTCCTTGAGCGCGTGAATCGCCGCTGGTGATATTCGCTTGGCCACTGTTCGAGTGCCCGTTTCCATCGTCAATCTCTCTGATAGGTATTCATGAATGAGGGAGTCATTGATTCTGCAAACGAGTGAGAGGGCGGAGAGTAACCCAGAGCCTCACCAATCAGCAAGCTTCGTCCCATTCCATCCACAGGGACACGACATCGGCTCGTCCTCCACGGGATTGCGGCCAAAAACAGCGGGCTTGACACGGGCATGGTGGGTGGTTTATAATCCCACATAATCAAGTCTTATGTGGAGTTCTAACAACTATCTCGACACGGAAAAAGCCCGACTATGCAGGAAGAATCAACGGCGCTCACCATCATCACCGAGGCCCCGCTTTCCCTGGAAAGGGAGAGGTCGCGCTACGGCGATGATCTGGCGAGGGCGGGCCTGGCTGCCGATCACGCCAGCCGGACCGACGCCTTCGCTGAGTACCACGCCGAGCAGAGCGACAACACCCGCGCCGCTCACAAGGACGCGCTCAAGTGCTTCTCGACCTACCTAGCGCAAGCTGGCATCGAGCGAGAGACCCTGGACCTCTACCAGGATGCCGACGCCTGGCGGGGCATGTCCGCCGGACTGCTCAAAGGCTTCCGCAAGTGGCTGCTGGAGCAGGGCTTTGCCATTGGCACGCTCAACCATCGCCTCTCGATCATCCGTCAGTACTGCCGCCTGGCCAACACCGCAGGCGCGATCTCCGATGAGATCCTGGAAGTGGTGCTGGCCGTCAAGGGGTATGGCGGGAAAGTTGGACGGAATCTCGATGTGGATCGCACCCGTCGCAGCGTTTCGACGCGCAAGAGTACGAAGAAGACTGCACCGACTCCGGTGAGCAAGGCGCAGGCGCTGCGCCTCAAAACGGAGACGACCAGGCCAGAGCGTCCGCGTCGTCGCAAGCACGATCTGCTCCTGGAAGCCAAAGACGCGCTCATGATGGGCCTGTTCATCGAACACGCCTTTCGCGTGAGCGAGGTCGTGGGACTCTCCATCGAGGATTTCGACCTGGAGCAGGGCCTCGTCACCGTTTATCGCGAGAAAACGGATGAGACGCAGACCCACCGGCTGAAGAAGCACACGCTGCTGGCTGCCTCGCGTTACCTGGCCGAGAACGGAGCGACCACCGGTCCGCTCTTCCTGGGCTACCAGGGCCGCCGCATCACTCGCTATGGCCTCTACGACCGCGTGCGCGTGCTGGGCCAGCAGGTAGGCCTGCCGACGTTATCGCCGCACGACCTGCGGCATTACTGGACCTACGACGCGCTCGGCAATGCGACGCCGGTGGATCGCGTGCAATCCGGGGGCAACTGGAAGTCACCAACCATGGTGCTCAAGTACGCCAAACGGGGCGGCATTGCCAACGAGGGCGTGATCATCACGGAGTAAGGAGCGCCGCATGAGTGCCGCAGGTCTCGCCCCAGGTGGGCTGATCGCCTGGATCATCGTTGGACTCGTCGCCGGCTCGCTGGCCTCCAGGATCATGAGGGGTGGTGGCTTCGGCTGCCTCTGGAACATCCTCATCGGCATCGCCGGGGCCATCCTCGGCGGGATCCTCGTGTCTCTGCTGTTCCCCGGCACAACGCTCCATTTCTGGAGCAGCATCGCCGTCGGCATTCTCGGTTCCTGTCTCCTGCTCGCCGCGTCCCGCCTCGCGCAAACAGGGTGGCAACGATTGAACGGGAGAGTTTAGATACACCAGAAAGGTGAGTACCATGCAAGACCTCAACATGACAAGCTTCCCAGTCCCCTCAACCTGCGCGCGCGACCAGGGTGTGCAACACCTGGTGGCCTCGGCTCGCGCCGTGCCGTTCCAGCGGATCGGGCGCGTGGCTCGTATTGAGGTGGTGGGCATTCCTGCGCTTCAGTGCCAGGTCTGCCATGAACAGATCTATGACCTCGATGTGCTTGCACACATCGAACGTGCCTTGCAGAGGCGCATCGCGCAAGGGCAGAGAGAGACGCGGTACACCTTTGAGCAGCTGGCCGCCGAATTCACGGCGTAGGAATGCTCCACCAGAACGGAGGCCAGCTCATGAGTGAAGGTCAAAAACTCTACCGCTATCGTGTAGACAAAGAAGAAGCAGAGAAGCGGGGCCAGCATCCCTCTCACACCATCCACCTGCCTGGGGTTGGTACGCTTCCGATCAGCGTGGCAGAGATGAACGAGGCCCACGTCAGCTTCACCGGACGCCAGGGGCTTGCCCTGCTCCGCCTCCTGGAACGACACCGTACCGCACTCGAACGGGAAGCCGAAGCCGAGCGCGACCGCGAATTTGGACGCGGGCCTGGCATCCACGCGGCGGAGGTTCCTCAGAAAATCCGCAAAGGCGACCCGCGCATCGGCAAACGGGCGATCACCTACGGCGACCATTCCCTCGATGGCAAGGTCACGGCCATCTTCCGCTACAGCAATGGTGCGGAGCAAATCGAAGTCACGCAGCGCATCCGTGTTCAGGGAGAGCGTCGGTCGGGAACAGCCGTGGCCTGTGTGCATGCGGATGATGTGGATCTGCTCTAACCGGCATCTTTGCTAAAATGTAAATTTTGGAATTGTATGAGCACAGTTTTGATAATTATGTGAGCGGCAAAACGAGCAATAGGGGATAAGAAAAACCTTGAGCATTACCGTAAATTCTCTCTTTTGGCTCTATAGGCTGTCTTAACCCTTTGTTTCCTCGCCCACAGAATTGTCAAATTTTTTAACAATCCGCCCATTTAATTATCCAATTTACACAGTGCAGACAAAAGTCACAATTCGGTGCAGACGAAAGTTGACAGTGACATCCATCAATTTAAGTGATTCTAGAATTGCAGAGCTATTTCTGAGTGGCCTGAAGCGGCTTCTGGGGGCAAATGACAGATCCCGGTATCTTTAGGTAAGCTCATCTATCACCTAAATTGAGGAAGA
>JAABUQ010001673.1_pt1 | contig 46639 bp, 30 predicted proteins | sample 5560001 | NCBI WGS metagenome assembly JAABUQ01 (sample SAMN10711888, study PRJNA513371) | rock metagenome | isolation source: Antarctica rocks | place: Antarctica: Victoria Land, Finger Mt nord | collected 2015-12-18 | reverse complement strand
AATGACGCCCATCCCGGCCTTCGCGACGAATGGCGCGAGGACAAGCGAAAACGTCAGCCTCGATACGATTCATGTCGAGTCCGAGGGGCGACAATTGCACTTTCTGGCGAATCTTGGCGGATTTCTCGCCGGATGCTCTTTGGCACCGGGTGACAGAGGCGGGATGCGCGAGATGGGTCGAGCGCGACGAGGCCCACCGTCGCCACGCAACGGCCGGAACCTCGTCGGACTCGACCCATCCGACGCAAATTTCCATTCTCGGCGGTGGTTGAAGGTCAGTAGCCGACCTGAACTCGCGGGATATCGTTCGGCACATAGAAGCCGAGATACTTGACCTGTCCATTGACGAGCAAGTATTGCTCCATCACGTTGGCGGTGTCTACCATCCCGCCCTGATCGGCGGAGACGCGCAGCTCGACAAAGAGGCCGCCTTCGACCTCCTTGAACGAGTGGATCAGGCCGCTCCAACCCTCGACCCGCCGAGCGTCCGGACTGATGACGGTCTGGAAGTAGGCGATCCGGTCGGCCGGGACGCCGATCCTGGCCTTGTTGAGCTGGTCCTTGAGTTGGCGATAGACCTTTGCCTTGGCCTCGGGATAGCGGTGGTCGAAATAGACCCTCAAGGTATAATCGGCGGGTGGTCCGACTTCTCGGCTCGGGGGGAGCGGTCTGTAGGCCTCGGGTCCTGGACCATCCGCGACAGCCGGCGTCCTCTCCCGCGCGCGACGAACGGGGAACTGTCCCGATGCCGCTTCGAGGAAGCCCACCAACAGCAGGATGATTATCGATATATGAACATACTTACGACCGATCATCAGAATTCTCCTTGGGATAGCATTGGGATAGCATTGGCGGGGATAGCATTGGCGATCAGTAGCCCGGCGAGTAATTTATCATGGATTTAATGACCATTCTGATGTATTTGATTGACGAATCGGGTTGGAGACCTCTGTTGCGAGATGAAGATTTACCGTTAATTGTCCAAAAAATCAAGATTGTTTTATTCTTGTAGGGGTTACGCGATCAGTTCCCAGACGAATAGGAAATCGTGCTTAAGGCGAGCGGCCAGTGGGCCCACTCTTCCCAAGCTGGGCGCAATCTTCCGAAATTTTCGCGCGGGCGAACACTCAGCTCGACTGATGCAGATTTTCTGGGCAGCTATCGCAGGATTTGCCACCAAACCACCGAGATTCTGGGTTTTTGGACTCCTCGGGATTGACCCGCCTGTCGAAAAACTCCGTCACAATGGGTCGTCGGCGCCGAAAAGCGACGCTCGAAAGGCTTGCACGAAGGCCAAAATCGAGAGCAAAGTCTTTAATCGTAAATCTGCATCAGTCGAGCTCAGCGGTCAGCCGGAGATTGCCGGGTGCCACGGGTTCGGTACTCCGACCCCGTGCCGTCAGCGACCGTCCCCGGCTCACGGGGTCGGAGTACCGAACCCGTGGCACCCGGGGACACGCTCCACGCCCCACGCTCCACGACCCACGACCCACGACCCACGCTCCACGCCCCACGACCCACGACCCACGACCCACGCCGAATTTTGGGATGGCGGGCGATTCCCGTTGTCTTCTCCCGGGTGGGGGGAAGCTCGGACGAGGCTCGCGAAGCCCGGGGGCGCATGGAACCGGAACCGCTCGGGGAATTGATCGACCGACTGGCCGACGCGCTGGTTTTGTACGCCCGGCAGTGGTCCGACGCCCCGGAGGACGTGGTCCAGGAGGCGTTCGTGGCCCTGGCGGGGCGGCCGGGTCCGCCGTCGAGCCCCGAGGCCTGGCTGTTCCGGGCGGTCCGCAACGGCGCGATCAATTCCGGGATCGCCGGCCGGCGGAGGCGTCGCCGCGAGGCCGAGACCGCCGCCCGGTCGTCCCCCTGGTTCGAAGCCCGCCCCGAGCCGGCCGTCGACCCCGAGGCGGCGCGGGCCGCGCTGGTCGGCTTGCCCGAAGGCCAGCGCGAGGCCATCGTCGCCCACCTCTGGGGGGGCCTGACCTTCGAGCAGATCGCCGAGCTGGCCGGGACCTCCGCCAGCTCGGCCCATCGCCTGTATCACGCGGGCCTGACGACCTTGAGGGGACGCCTGGGGGTGCCATGTCCGACGACTTCGAGCCGCGAGAATCCGAGCTGAACGCCCTGGAAGCCGCCCTCGGGTCGCTCCGGCCGGCCCGGAACCCGATCGACCGCGACCGCGTGATGTACCGCGCCGGCCAGGCCTCGGCCTCGGCTACCCGGAACCCCCGGGCCTGGCCGGCGGTCGCGGCGAGCCTGGCCCTGGTCGCGCTCGGCGAAGGGGCCCTCCTCGCCCGCCGGCCGCCGGCCCGAATCGTCGAGCGGGTGGTCGTCGTCCGCGATCCGACCCCCGCGCCGGCCCCGCCGGTCCCGGCCCTCGCCGTCCGTCCCCCGGCGCCGTCGGCCGATCCCTCGCCCTGGCTCGGCCGGACCGCGCACGATCGGCGGGCCGGCCAGGTGTTCCGCTACGGGCTCGACGGCCTCCCCGGCCCGTCGACGGCCGCCTGGGGCGGGGCGACGCCGGGCCCGGCCCCGTCGCGCCGGCGTTTGCAAGACGAACTCGACAAGGCCCTCGCCCTGGGAGACCTTCCATGAACCGGACGCCACCGCTCGCCCTGCTCGCCCTGGCCACGGCCCTCGGGCCCCCGGCCGCCCCGGCGCAACAGCCCTCGCCCGACGTCGCGATCGCGTTCCGGCCCGCCGCCGAGCCCCGCCCGGCGTTGAAGTACCGGCTCGCCCCCGAGCGGCGCGACCTCGAGCCCGGCAACGCCGCGATCTTCTACCACCGCGCCCTCTTGCTGACCAACCAGGCGCGGACCCGGTCCGCCGCCAACGCCGCCACGGACGGGGAGCCGCCCACGGGCCGCCCCGTCGCGGTCGACGAGCCGGTCTCCCGATGGATCGCCGGCCCGATCGCCGAGATCCCCCGCGACCGGGCCCGGGCGGTCCTCGCGGCCTTCGTAGACGCCCTCAAGGAGGTCGACCTGGGCGCGTCGCGCTCGGCCTGCGACTGGGAGTTCGACCGCCGGTCCGAGGGCATCAACGTCCTGCTCCCCGAGATCCAGGAGATGCGCTCGATCGCCCGGCTCCAGGCGCTCCGGGCCCGGCTGGCGATCCTCGACGGGCGACTCGACGAGGCATTCCGTCGGATCGAGGACGGCTTGACGATCGGCCGCCAGGTCGGCCAGGGGCCGGTCGCGATCCAGGCCCTCGTCGGGGCGGCGATCGATCACCTGATGGTCCGCTGCCTCGAGGATTGGGTCCAGGCCCCGGGCGCCCCCAGCCTGTACTGGGCCCTGGCCGACCGCCCCCGGCCGGCCGTCGACCTCCGGCCCGCCCTCGAAGGGGAGCGCTACTTCCTGGAGAAAGAACTGCCCGGGCTGGCCGACCTCGACCGGGGGCCCTGGGGCCTCGACCAGGCCCGGCGGTTCGCCGACGAGATGCAGCGCAAGCTGTTCACCCTCGCCAGCGACGCGAGGCCCGCGAGCGAGTCGGTCGCGCCGGGCCAGGCCGCGTTCCGCCGCCTCGGCGTCGCGGCGGTCTGCGGCAAGATCTACCCCCGGGCCCGCCGCGCCCTGATCGCCGGCGGGCGATCGGAGGCCGAGGTCGAGGCGATGCCGGTGATCCAGGTGTCCATGCTCGTCACCTATGGCGAATACAAGACGCTCCGCGACGACTCGTACAAGTGGATGGGCCTCCCCTACTGGCAATCCTTCCGGCAGGTCGACGCCCGGAACATGGGCACCGTGGAGGAGAAGATGGTCAACCCGCTCCTGACCCTCTTCCAGTTCGCGACGCCGCCCCTCAACGCGGTCCGGCTGGCGGCGGTCCGGGTCGACCGCCAGCTCGACGCCTTGCAGTGCGTCGAGCTGATCCGCCTGCACGCCGCCGCCCACGGGGGCAAGCTGCCCGCGACCCTCGGCGCCATCACCGAGGCCCCCGCCCCCCTCGACCCCGCGACCGGCGAGCCGTTCGCCTACGAGGTCGCCGGCGACTCGGCCATCCTCTCGGCCCCGATCCCCCCGGGCGGGCCGAATCACCCCTCGTTCCAGATCCGCTACGTCCTGAAGCCGGCCCGATGACTTGATCGCCCGATCCCCAACCTTGGAGAAGCCCCGATGATCGCCCCGATTCCCCTGGCCTTGCTCCTGGCCCTCGCGGCCCGGGCCCCCGAGGTGGCGGGCGTGGCGCCGGTGGTCGGCGAGGATGTCGCCGTCGCCGTCCACGTCGACCTCGCCCGGTGGGACGTCCCCGCCTTCGCCCGCCGGGTCCTCGGCAAGCTCGCCGACGACGCCGACGTTTCCAAGATCACCCAGGCCGGCGCCGGCTGGACCGACGCCTTGAAGAAGGCCGGGGCCCGCGACCTGTTCTTGCTGGTCGACCCGGCCGACATGCCGGGCTACCCGGTCGCGGCGGTCCCGATCGTCGCCGGGGCCGACGCCCGGGCGATCGCGGCGGTCCTGACCGGAGGCGCGCCGGGCGTCCCGGTCCGCTGGCCGGCCGCCGAGACGATCCGGGGCGTCGTCGTCGCCGGGACGCCCGGGGCCCTGGCCAGGCTCCGCGCCGCCGCCCCCGCCCCCGCCCCCCGGCCCGAGGTGGCCGCCGCCCTGGACTCCGGGGGATCGGCCCCGATCGTCGTGGCGATCGTCCCCACCGCCCCCCAGCGGCGGGTGATCGAGGAAGCGATGCCGAACCTCCCCCCCATGATCGGCGGCGGCCCGATCACGAACGTCACCCGGGGGATAACCTGGGCCTCGCTCTCGATGGCGTCCGACCCCCGGCCCGTGGTCCGGGTCCTCGTCCAGGCCCGGGACGCCGCCGCCGCGAAGGCGCTCGAACCGCCGATCCGGGCCGGCCTCGGCCTCTTGCCCAGGGCGATCGGGGATGACCCGGCCCTGGCCGCCGCCGTCGCCAAGATCCGGCCCGAGGTCGTCGGCGACCGGATCACCCTGGAGGCCGACGTCGAGCAGGCCGCCGCCCTCGTCATGGTCCCGGCCCGCCAGGCCCGCGAGGGGGCGCGGCGGTCGCGGAGCGTCAACAACCTCAAGCTGATCGCCCTGGCCATGCACAACTATCACTTCAGAAGCAACTCGTTCCCGCCCGCCTACTCCGCCGCCAAGGACGGCAAGCCCCTCCTGAGCTGGCGCGTCCTGATCCTCCCGTACCTGGAGGAGAAGGAACTCTTCGAGAAGTTCCACCTCGACGAGCCCTGGGATAGCCCCCACAACAAGGCGCTCATCCCCCTGATGCCGAAGACCTACGCCTGCCCCGCGGCGGCCCCGGCCCTCGCCGCCGAGGGGAAGACCACCTACCTCACGCCGCGCGGGCCGGGCACGATCTTCCCCGGGCCCGAAGGGGTCAAGCTCCAGGACATCACCGACGGGACCTCGAACACCATCTTCGTCGTCGAGACCACCGACGAGGTGGCCGTCACCTGGACCCGTCCCGACGACTGGGAAGCCGCCCCCGAGCCCCAGCTCCCGACCCTGTTCGGCCACTATCCCGACGGGACCAACGTCGGGTTCGCCGACGGCTCGGTCCGCTTCCTCAGGGCGACGATCCCGCCCCGGATCTGGAAACTCCTGATGACCCGCAACGGCGGCGAAATCTTCAGCGCCGACGACCTGTGAGCGACCCCGGGCGACCCCTCGCGAAATCGCCCCGCCCCGGCGGGAAAAGGCGACTAAGCGACGGGTCGCCCGGCGGAATATAAGAAGGACGGGCCGCGCCCCGCTCGGGCGACGGAGGCCGTTGGGTTCGTCTTTCCCCGGTGACGTCATGGCGAACCGCCGCGAGCCTGGCTTCATCCTCCCGGAGGGCGGGTTTCAAGCCCCCCCTCCGCGACGGAACGAACCCACTTTCGGGCCGGCCGGCCCGTGTCCACGACGGAACGAACCCACTTTCGGGCCGGCCGGCCCGTCCCCCCGGTCACTTCGGGTCGAGGGTCAGGACGAGGTCCCGGTTCGTCCCTTCGGGCAGGTTGACCCGGGCCGTCCCGGGCCGGAACCCCTGGGCCTCGGCGGTGATGGTCACTTCCCGGTCGGGCAAGAGGTGCGACGTCCGATGGCGGCCGTCCTCCTGGGCCTCGAAATTGACGTCCGATTCTCGATCGCCGGGGAGGATGAAGCCATCCTGGCCCGGCACCGCGGGGGTGTATCTGGCCGCGACGATGAGGCCGGGGACGGGCTTGCCGTCCCGGGTCTGCCCCTTGACGACGAGGATCGGGGCCCGGAACCGGACGATCTCGACCCCCTTGATGTCGCGGTCGAGGGTCCCGAACGGGATGGCGGGGCCGGCCCGGAGCGGGGCGCCCGGGGCCGTCCGGAACAGGAGCGCCCCGTGCTCGTTGGTCATGATCCCGAGCCGGGCCTGCTTCATCCCCCGGGGCGCCCTGACGACCACCCGGCCGTCGGCGGCGACGTGGGCGGGGGCGTGCCAGTAGTCCGCGCCGACCGTCCCGGCGACGTGGCCCGCGAAACCCCGGGTCGGCTTCCCGCCGCCGTCGAGCCATCGCGCCTCGATCGTGCAATGGGGCACGGCCCGGATCTCCAGGGGGGCGGGCTCGTCGCCGTCGCCGAGGGTCAGCTTCCGGTCCAGGAACACGGCGGCGAGCGGGCGGATCTCCCGATTCCCGTCCCCTTCCCGCGCCCGCTCCCCGGGCCGGATGGTGTAGTGGCCGGTCGGCAGCGGCTTGAGGGCGAACGCGCCGTCGGCGTCGGTGAGGCCGGTCCGGTCGATGGCGTCGGCCACCTTGAGCTGGCCGAGGATCGCGTCGTCGGGCCGCTCTCGCGAGGCGTTGACGTACACCCCGGCGACCGGCTTCCCCTCGACGTCCCGGACCCGCCCCTTGAGGCTGATCCCCCGCTTGAGCGCGAACAGGCCGAGGTCGCCCCGCTGGCCGTCGGCCACGGCGTGCCGCTCGGGCGCGAGGTCCGCGGGCAAGATCCAGAAGACGGCCGGGCCCGTCGCGGCGAGCGGAATCCGGAATCGGCCCGAGTCGTCGGCCTTGACCCTGGAAAAGGAATCCTCCGGGGAATAGACGAGGATCTCGACCCCCCGGGCGGGGGCGCCGTCGGGCGCCTGGAGCCGGCCGGTGATCGGCCGGGCGGGTCGCATCGCGAGGTCCTCGAAGAACGGCCGGCCGCCCACCGTCTCGTTCTCGCGGATCATCGACAGGGCGTAACCGAAGCCGGCCCGGGTGGCGTAATCCGGGTGTTCCAGGTCGAGTTCGACGTACAGGGCCCGCTCGGCGACCTGCTCGGGCGGGATGGTGAAGCGATAGGCCCCGGCCGCGTCGGTGACGTGCCGGGTTTCCTCGATCACCCGGTTGCCATCATTGCCCGAGTTGTAGGCCGACCGGCGGACCGTGACGGTGGCCCCCGCGATCGGCCGGCCCGTCTCCTTGTCCTTGACGGTCCCCGAGTAGTTCAGGGCTTTCCCCCGGGCGGCGGGCCCGGCCGCGACCACCGGCGGGTCGTCGGCCGGCGAGGCGGCGACGATCGCGGCCGAGGCGACAACCGCCGCGGCGACAGTCCAGGGCGCCCGGCGGCGGCCCCACGGTTCGCGGTCCCGGATCGGCATGACCACCCTCCGATGGAGATGAGATCGCCGGTCGCCGATCCCCGGCGCCGGCGGGGCGGGCCCCCCCTCGCTCGGAGGGCCGGACGCGCCTGCCCCGCGAACATAAACGATAGCGGGGCCGAGGGACAGGCCCCCGACCGGGGCCCGGCGCCCGCCCGGTCGCCTCGGCCCCCCGTCCTGGCGAAGCTCGGGCTCGGGCTCGGCGCGGCCCCCCTCCGGGCGTTCCTCGGGTGCGCCCCGAGGGCGGGGGGGGATCGGGGCGTCCGGTCCTCATCGGGTCCCCCGGCCGTCGGGAGCCGGTCGGGGCCCGTCCCGGGACGGAACCTCGGCCCACCGGTCCACCGTGGTGAACCCCAGGCCCCGCTCCCGCGCCGACGCCGCCAGGTCCGGCACCACCAGGCCGGCGCGCGGCCCGTTGTCGTGGAGCAACACCAGCGAACCCCCCCGGAGCGGGCGACCGAGGAACCACGCCCGGACTTCGTCGGCCGAGCCCCGGGCGAAGTCCTTCGGGTCGGCGTCCCAGAGGACGACCGCCTGGCCGGCACGCCACAACCCCCAGAGTTGTGGGGCCGAAACCCGCCCATAGGGCGGCCGGAACAGCGCCGTCTCCCGCCCCAGGAGGTCGGCCAGGAGGCCGCCGGTGTGGCGGACCTCGGCCAGCAGGCGCCTCGTGGTGATCCGCCCCATCGCCGGGTGGGTGAAGGTGTGGTTGCCCACCGCGTGCCCCTCCGCGACGATCCGCCGGACGATCCCGGGGTGCCGCCGCGCCCGCCGACCGACCACGAAGAAGGTCGCGGCCACGCCGTGCTCCCCCAGGGCGTCGAGCAGCCGGGGGGTGTGCTCGGGGTCGGGACCGTCGTCGAAGGTCAGGCAGACCGATCGGCACCCCGCCGGGCCGCTCATCAGGAACCGCCGGCGCGGGGCCACCGCCGCGATCGCGCGGTGCAGGAGTTCGCGGCAGCGGACCGGCGCGATCCCCACGGCTCAGCCCCCCCCGATATTCGGCCGGGGGACGACCCCGGCGAGCCCCGAGATCACCCGCCGGTGCTCCCTCGGCGTCCGCGTCCACCCCGCCGGCTTCCCCCCCCGGGCGACGGCCGCCTTCCATCCGGCGTAGAACGGCAGGTCCATCAGGCAGAGCAGATACCGCGCGGGCAGCCCGAGCACCAGCATCGGGCTCACCGCGTAGAGCCCCAGGGCGGCGGCCATCAGGGCGTGCGCCGGGAGCAGCCCCCGGGACAGGGACGCCAGCCGGGCGTCGTGGGCCGCCCCGAGGTGGGGCGCCAGCGCCAATCCCCAGAGCAGCAGGAGCGTGACCGTCGGCGGGCACAGCAGGTCGACCAGGTAGAGGGCCTTCAGCCGCGGGCCCAGCCGAGGGGACCGGAGCAGCGGGGCCAGGAACTGACCGCGGAGGGCCCGCCGGCCCCATTCCCAGCGGCTCCGCTGCGCCGCGGCGGCGGGCCCGGACCGGGCCAGCATCACGCTGCGGACGACCGCGCCGGGGACGAACCGGGCGCGCTCGCCGCGGGTCCGGAGCATCCACGAGAACTCCGCGTCCTCGGCGAGCCCGTACGCCTCCCAGGGGACGCGGGCCATCGCCCCGGTGGCGAAGCACATCCCGTTGCCGCGCAGCGCCACGCCCATGCCCAGCCCTTGCTGCCCGAGCAGCCAGACGCCATTGATCAGGCTGAAGGCGTAGGTCAGCAGGCGGGTCCGCCGCGAGTCGCCGGGGTTGGCCACGGTGTTATAGCCCTGGAGCCACTGCCCGCCCTCCGCCATCGCGGCGGCGAAGGCGGTGAGGGCCCCCGGGTCCGGGACGGAGTCGGCGTCGATCACGACGACCGCGTCGTGGTCGGCCAGGGCGACCTCCGCCGGGACGATGTTGAACAGGTGATCCAGGGCGTAGCCCTTGCCACGACGGCCGGGGGCGTCCCTGAAAACGACCACGGCGCCGGCGTCGCGGGCGATGGCGGCGGTGTGGTCGGAGCAATTATCGGCGATGACGCAGACGGAGAATCGGTCGGCGGGGTAGTCCGAAGCCAGGCAGCCGGCCACGGTCGCGCGGATGCCGCCCTCCTCGTCGTGGGCCGGGACGACGACCAGGAACCGGGGAAAGGCGACCCCGACGGTCGCGGGCGGCGCCGCCCGTCGGAGGGCCGCCAGAGCGAGCAGCCCCAGGTAGGCGAAGGGTGGGACCAACGCGACGGTCAGCGCGGCGGAGACGGCGTAAGCTGCGGACACATACATGGTCGCCCCCCTCTGGGCGGTGCGGCTCTCACGGGAAGCATCCTGGCCCCCTCGTGCCGTGGTAGAAAAAATAATGAGCGGAAAGGGGGGATTTTTGGGCCGAGGTCGCGGTGGATGACGCTTGAATAAGTTTCGGCACACAACGACCTCGGCCAATCATCGGTAAACGATCCAACTTGACCTGTCAAGACGATATGGACTTCCATGCGAACTTTCACGTTTCTTTCCAAAAAACGAGCCGTTTTCTCGGAATGACCTCGATGGCGAGAGGCGGCTGACATTCGCCGAGGGATCGGCGACCATGAAGCGAGACCGCCCGGGCCGATCGGGCGGACCGAGCCCCGAAGCCGCCCGAGGCCCCGCCGATGCCCTTGCCGACCGACGCCCGCCCCGTCGCCGCGACCCTCTACTTCCTGCCGGTCGCGACGCGGGTGCCCCTCAAGTTCGGCCCGGAGATCACGACCCACGTCACCTGTGCCCGGGTCCGGCTCACCGTCGCCGACGGGCGCGGGCGGACCGCCGAGGGGTGGGGCGAGACCCCCTTGAGCGTCCACTGGGTCTGGCCGTCCGACTTGCCGCATGGGGCCCGCCACGACGCCCTCCGGCGGCTCTGCGTCCGCCTGGCCGGGGCCTGGGCCGGCTTCGGGACTTCGGGCCACCCGATCGAGGTCGGCGACGCCTTCCGGCGCCTCGTCCTGCCCGGCCTGCTCGCCGAGGCCAACGCCGCCCGAGGCCCCGGCGCCGAGCCGATCCCGTGGCTGGCCGCCCTGGTCGCCTGCTCGGCCTTCGACCTAGCCCTCCACGACGCCTTCGGCATCCTCCACGACCGGCCGACCTACACCCTCTACGGCGCCCCGTTCCTCAACGCCGACCTCGCCGCTTACCTCGAACCCGTCGAGGGGTCCGGCGTCCGGTTCGAAGGGCTCTACCCCGCCGACTTCCTCGACCCCGCCCCGCCCGTCACCCTCCCCGCCTGGCACCTCGTCGGCGGCAAGGACCCGGTCGACCCCGACGAACTCACCGGCGCCGAGCCCGTCGACGGCTACCCCGTCCTGCTCCGCGACTGGGTCCGGGCCGACGGCCTGGACTGCCTCAAGGTCAAGCTCCGCGGCGACGACCCCGCCTGGGACTTCGACCGCCTCGCCCGGGTGGGCCGGGTCGCCGCCGAGGAAGGGGTCGGTTGGCTCTCGGCCGACTTCAATTGCACGGTCACCGACCCCACTTACGTCCTGGACATCCTCGACCGCCTGGCCACCGAAGATCGTCGGACGTTCCAGAAGCTGCTTTACGTCGAGCAACCTTTCCCTTACGACCTGGAAGCCCATCCGATCGACGTCCGCGCCGTATCTTCCGTCAAGCCCCTCTTCCTCGACGAGAGCGCCCACGACTGGCGGTTGATCCGCCTCGGCCGCGAGCTGGGCTGGACCGGCGTGGCCCTCAAGACGTGCAAGACCCAGACCGGGGCCCTGCTGGCCCTCTGCTGGGCCCGGGCCCACGGGATGGCCCTGATGGTCCAGGATCTCACCAACCCGATGCTCGCCCAGGTCCCCCACGCCCTGCTCGCCGCGCATGCCGGCACGATCATGGGGGTCGAGACCAACGCCATGCAGTTCTACCCCGAGGCCAGCCGGCCCGAGGCCCGGGTCCACCCCGGCCTCTACCGCCGGCGCGACGGTCGGATCGACCTTTCCACCCTCCGAGGCCCCGGCTTCGGCTACCGCCTGGCCGAGATCGCCCGCGACCTCCCCATGCCCGCGGCCGAGGCCCGGGCTTGAAGCGTGACCGACCCGCGCGGCCAGGTCCTTGCATGCCGCCCCGCCCGGCGCCATACTCGGGGAGCCTTTTCGACAAAGGTCGGAGGACCGAATGCCTCCGATGTCCGCGAGAGGGGGGACGACCGTGGATCACACCATCGACCTGGCCCGGCTGCCCGACGGCCTCGCCTTCCCGCCCGAGCTGGGCGACCGCATCCGCTACGACGCCGACCGACACAAGCTGTCGTTTCGCGGCTTCATGTGCAAGGCCGAGTTCGACCGCCTGAGCCGGCTCCACGACGACTGGGGCTATCGCCGGGCCCTCGAAGACTTGTTCCGGCTCTGCACGCTCGAACCGGAGCCCGGGTCGCGCCCGACGAACCGACTCACGGCCGTCTTCGCCCGACTGCTCGCCCGCCGCGACTGATCTCGCCCCGGCCATCCGATCGGCGACGCGGACCCCGGACGATTCAGGCCGGGGGCGGGCCCGATCCGGTCGGTTTCCGACTCCGGCGGATCGCCTGGATCGCCCCATCGAGCGCCGACAAGAACCGCGATCGGTCCTTGGGGCCGAACGGGGCCGGGCCCCCACCAATCATGCCCGACTGGCGGAGCATGTCGAGCAGCTCCCGGGTCGCCAGCGCGTCGCCGATCGACCCTTCGGCGAACGCATCCCCGCGCGGCCCGAGCACGCGGGCTCCCCGCCGCAAGCAGCGATCCGCCAGGGGGATGTCGGCCGTGATCGCGACGTCCGCCGGCCCGATCCGTTCCGCGATCCAGTCGTCCGCCACGTCCAACCCGCCCCGGACCACCACCCGCTCGATCCCGGGCCGATCCGGCACCCGGATCGCCGAATTGCTGACGACGTAAACCTTCAATCCATAGCGAGCGGCCACCCGATAGACCTCCTCTTTGACCGGACAAGCGTCCGCGTCCACGTAGATTTCCGTCACCAGCCTCCCCGATCCGGTTCAGCGAACCGCGTTAAACTCGGATGCTGATTCATAGCCGTCGCCCGTTGCCCGCGAGGATATCATGGCACATCCGGCGCCATTTCGCCCCGCGCCCGGACGCCCCCGGCATGGTAGCTTGCCATGCCGGCGGGGTGTAACCAGCTTTCCTGGTGGTGGCTGGGGACTCTGGGAGGGCTAGGTGACGACCCGAACCGAATTCCTGGCGGGATCGCCGTATTGAGGGCCGAAACGCACGGCTGAGCCCATCGCGGCTGAGGGTGAATTCCAGCACCCCAAGAATCCGCGGGTACACCCTGCCGGCGGGCAGTCGCGGCGAACCCACGCCGGATGCTTGACTTCCCCAAGGCGGATGATACGATTGATCCTCGCACGTTGGAAATTCCTTTCCACGAGCCGGAGTGGCGGAATTGGCAGACGCGCTAGCTTGAGGGGCTAGTCCTCTTACAAGAGGGTGCAGGTTCAAGTCCTGTCTCCGGCATGAAACGAGACAAGGGGTCGCGTCCAGGGACGCGACCCCTCATCCTTGCGCCAATGTCGAGATCGGCGACGATGGCCCGAAGGGGGATGTCATCTTCCGGGGCAAGGAGTCGCCGAGGAGACGACCCGCCGCGACGACCAAAGGCGATCGAGGCCCGCTCGACCGAGCCGAGGACGTCCCCGGGGCCAGGGCGTCGAGCGAGCCGGCCGCTTGTCGAAGGGGGCGGCGTCCGACCGATCCTCCACGACCGGCCGGCCGTCGATCTCATGGGCCCGGTCCTCGCGACCGGGCGAAGTCCCCGCGTTCCTCAATCCGCGTCCCGCTTCTTGATGACCACGTCACCGAGATCCTTCGACTCGCCGGGCCCGACCCGCAGGTCTCCGAAGACCTTGCCGATGATCTGGATGTTCCGCTCCAGGGCGTAGGCCTCGTGAATCAGGCCGGGGACGAGGCCGTCGACGCGGAACCTGCCCTCGCCATCCAGCGGGAAACGGCGTCTCAGGAACCCACGATCCGGGTCGAACGCCGGAGGGGCGGTGCTCATCAATTCCAGCTTCGTCCGGGGCAACCCCTCCTCGTCGACCACCCGACCGGTGACGACGCCCCAGGGTTGGAGCCGGACGATGAGCGGGCCGACCTCGTTCCCCAGGAGCAACGCCGAGCCGACGAGTTTCCGGCCCTCATGCGAGAGGACGAGGCGACGCGGCCTGCGCGGGTCGAGGCCGGTCACCTCGAAGTCGGCCGACTCCAGGGGGCGATCGCCCCAGAATCCGATCGCGGCCAGGCCGCTGCCGACCGTGCCCGCGATCGGCCTGTCCTCGGGGTCCCGCGCGGTCCCCTTCAGGGTGCGGCCGGGGTCGAGCTGGATGTCCCGCGTCATCTCCCCGGAGGCGGGGTCGGGCGATACCTCGGCGATGAACTGGTAATCCGCAGGTATGCATTGGTGGGGGGAGGTGAGGAAGAAACGGCCATCGAACCCGGCGATGCCTTCGACGCCCAGGCCTTGCAAGTAGCGATCGGCCTGCGCGCGGACGGCGATCAACCCCCGGCCGGGCAGGGCGACGACGGCGAACCGCCCATCGCCCTTGGTTTGACCGCGGGGAGGATAGCTCGATCGGTAGCCGGGAAAGTCCGCGAGGCGCGGGTTGTCCTCGAACGTGAACGACTCGACCCAGGCGACCACCGGCTCGCCCGTGGCCTTGTCGGTGACCCGGCCCCGGATCAGGACCCCCCGTTTGATCGCGATGTCGCAGCCCACCGGGTCGAGCGCGAGGGTTTTCGCCTCGGCGGTGACGGTCGCGTTGGGATAGGGCTGGCCATCGGCCGGGAACGCCAGGACCCGATACCGGATCGCCCTCGGCAGGCCGAGGAGCCGATAGCGGCCCTCGTCATCGGTGACGGCCTCGATCCCATCCTTGGTGACGAGGCTGCCCTCGGCGAAGACCATGCCATTGATCCGGACGCCGGCCAGCGCCTTCCCCGTGTCCTTGTCGCGGACGACCCCGACGATCGGCCGGGTGGGGGCCGCGGCGTGGTCGAAGCGCGACCCGTGATAGGTGGTCGCCTCGGCGTCCATCCCGCCCCTGGTTTCCGCGCGGAAGGAGGGGAATACCTTGGTCATCGCGTAGGCCGTCGAAGTCTCGATCGTCGGGCCCGAGACCTTCAAGTCGACGACCCGTTCGCGACCGACACCATTCAGGCGGAATCGACCATCGGCCCCGGTCTTGCGGACCAGCTCCAGCGGCATCGATTCCAGCCCCTGCCAGACGGTCTGGCCCCGGTCCTTGGCCCCTTCGATCCAGGCGGAAAGGTCCGCGCCCGATGCCTCCCAGGCGGTCGAGGTCCTGATCTCGACGCCGGCGATCGGCCGCCCCTCAAGGTCGACGACCCGTCCCTCGATCGGCAGGTCGTCCGGGGCCAGCCGCAGGGTGACATCCCGCGACGAGTCGGATCGGGAGCCCGGGACGGCCCAGGCCGGACCGAATCCCGGGGCGCCGGCGACGACGCGGGGTGGCCGCTTGCCGCTGCCCCGGGAGAAGCCCTCGAACGCCGCCCTCGGCGCCCGGAGGGAGAATCGGCCGTCGGGCCCGCTCGTCGCCGTCGGTGGAGGCCCCTCGGGCGTCTCGGGGAGGAAATAGTCGACGCGGATGGCCGCGCCCGCGACCGGCCGCCCCGCCGGGTCCAGGACCCGGCCCCCGATGATGACCTCGACGTCGGGCGAGGGGCTGATGGGCTTCCCCTGGGGGACTTCGGGGGCGACCGGGGCCGTTTCCGGAGTCGCCGCCGCGATCCCACCGGGATCGAGGCGGCCCAGGTCGGCGACCATGCCCGCCGACAGGAGCGATCCGGCGGCCAACAGGGCGGTCCCGGCGATCTTCAGCTTGCTCATGAGCATCCCTTTCATGATGGTGCGAGACAAGACGGACACCCGCGCGGAGGCCACTCCGCGAGTCGCCGCCGCGACCGCCGCCCGGACGCAGGCCACGGGCACCGCCGCCGGGGCCTTCTCCGGAGACGAGAGGATGACCAGGGCCGCCCCGGTCACGCCGCGGCGGAGGAGCCGGGCCCGCATGAGGTCGCGAGCCCGGACCACGCGGCTCCCGACGGTGCCGACGGGGCAGCGGAGATGGCCGGCGGCCTGCTCGTGCGTCATGCCTTCGAAGTAGCAGAGGACGATCGGGACTCGATAGCGCTCGGGGAGCCGGTCGACCTCCTCGTGGAGCAGTCGCCCAGAGTCGGCCGAAGGCGATCCGCGCGGCGCCACGGCGAGATCCACCGCCGGCGACCACGCTTCCCTCCGCCGCCGGGCGATGTCGGCGCTTGCCTGGACGGCGATCCGTCGGGCCACCAGGTGGAGCCAACCGGCCAGGGCCCTCCCGGACCGGAGCGATCGCGCCTTCCGGGCCAGGGTCAGGAATGTCGCCTGGAAGGCGTCCTCGGCGGCATGCTCGTCTCCGAGGACGCCGCGGCAGGTGACCAGGACCATCGGCCCATGCCGCGCCACGAGCGCTTCGAACGCCTCCCCATCGCGCCTCGAGGCGAACCGCTCCAGGAGTTCTTCGTCGGCGAGCCCCGCCACGACGCCGTCGTCGAGCAGTCTCCGGAGATCCCGCAAAGCGGTCCCGAGTCGTCCGCTGGCCATGATTCCGGGTCCTCTCCGGTACGTCACCGCTCGCCGCCACGGAAGGAAGAGGGGTCGCGGGGCGGAATTCATCCGAGTTTTCCCGAAAGCTCGGGATGGTGCCAGCGGAGGGCCTTCGAAGATGCCGAAAGGGACGAAGCGGTCCGACGCCCGGGCGGCGCGTCCCGCGTCGCGGCGAGAGGATTGACACGGGCGAGGGAATCGGCGTCGATGGCTCCCGAGGCACGACGACCCGGGCGTGAGCCCCACGGAGACGAGCGACCCGATGGACACCGCGAACCACGCCCGACGTCCCGATTTCCGGCCCCGGGGGGCATGGCCGGCCCTCGTTGCCTTGGCGTTGCTGGCCGGGACGACGGCCGGGGCCGCCGACCGGCCCAACATCCTCGTGATCCTCGCCGACGACCTGGGCTACTCGGACATCGGCTGCTTCGGCGGCGAGATCCGGACGCCGAACCTCGACGCCCTGGCCGCCGACGGCCTGAAATTCACCCAGTTCTACAACGCCGCTCGCTGCTGCCCGTCGCGGGCGTCGCTGCTCACGGGCCTGTATCCCCACCAGGCGGGGGTCGGCGACATGACGGGCGACGAAGGGCCTCGACGGCCGGGCTACCGGGGCCACCTGACCGAGCGATCCGCGACCATCCCCGAGGTCCTCCGATCGGCCGGATACCGGACGTCGATGGTGGGCAAGTGGCACCTTGGCCCCAATCCCGGGCCGATCCGCCGCGGCTTCGACGACTTCTACGGGATGATCGGCGGGTTCAACAGCTTCTGGGAGGAAGACCCGTCCTACACCCGGCTCCCGGCGGGCCGGCCGAGGCGATCCTATCCGCCGGGCCGATTCTATTCGACCGACGCCTTCGCCGATTACGCCCTCGACTTCCTCGACGACTCCCGCCGCGACCCCGGCCGCCCCTGGTTCCTCCATCTCGCCTTCAACGCCCCCCATTTCCCGCTCCACGCCCCCCGGGCGGAAGTCGACCGCTACGCGCCCCTGTACGAGAAGGGCTGGGACTCGATCCGGGAGGAGCGACTCGCCCGGATGAAGCGGCTCGGGATCGTCGGGGCCGGGGTGCCCCTCACGCCCCGATCCGACTGGGACCATCCGTTCCACCACGAGGAGGGCGTGAATCCCGCCTGGGCCTCGCTGCCGCCCGACCGTCGCGCCGACCTCGCCCGCCGGATGGCGATCTACGCGGCCATGGTCGAGCACATGGACGGCGCGATCGGCCGGGTCGTCGCCTCGCTGAAGGAACACGGCCAGCTCGACGACACCTTGATCCTGTTCCTGTCCGACAACGGCGGGTGCGCGGAGTGGGACCCCCTCGGCTTCGACGTCGACACCGGTCCGAAGACGACCAACATCCTCCACGCCGGCGAGGGGCTCGCGACGATGGGCGGCCCGGGGACCTACCACAGCTACGGCTCCGGCTGGGCCAATGCCAGCAACACCCCGTGGCGGCTCTACAAGCACCAGGCCCACGAGGGGGGCATCAGCACCCCGCTCGTTGCCCACTGGCCGGCCGGCCTGAAGCGGAAGGGCCAGCTAGACCGCCGGGTCGGGCACCTCGTGGACGTCATGGCCACTTTCGTGGAGATTTCAGGGGCCCGGTACCCGGCCGCGGTCGCCGGCCGCGAGATCCCGCCGATGGAAGGCCGGAGCCTCCTGCCGGCCTTCCGGGACGAGCCCGAGTCGGCTCGGGCCCTGTTCTGGGAGCACGAGGGCCATCGGGCCGCCCGAGACGGCCGCTGGAAGCTGGTCGCCCTCAAGGGCCGCCCCTGGGAGCTGTACGACATCGAGGCCGACCGCGCGGAACTGAACGACCTTTCGGCCCGGGAGCCCGACCGGGTCGCCCGCCTGGCAAGAGCCTGGGACGGATGGGCCGCCCGCTGCTTCGTGATCCGGGAGGATGCCCCGCCCGGGGCCGCGAAGGCCTACCCGAGGCCCGCGAAAGCCGGCGGGAGTCGCCCTTGACGAAATCGGCCGCGGAAGTCGGGGGGATCGTCGGTGGTCGCCATTCAAGGCGCGGTCGCGGCGATGGCCGTTGCCGACTCCCGACCGCGAAGCTCATCGCGGACGCCGGCGAGCAGTTCGAAGGAGCGGAGCCGCGCGCCGTGGTCGTGGATCTGGCCGGTGAGCATCAGCTCGTCCGCGCCCGTCGCCTCGATCACCGCCTCCAGGCCACGCCGGACCGAGTCGGGCGAGCCGACCACCGAGACCCGCGTCATCCGCTCCACCTGCGCCCGCTCGGCCGGGGACCAGCGGCCTTCCATGCCGTCCACGGGCGGCATGAGAAACCCCGGCTTGCCGCGCACCAGGTTCAGGAAGGCCTGTTGCAGCGAGGTGAAGAGGCGCCGAGCCGCCGCGTCCGTGTCGGCGGCGAAGGCGTTGACGCCCACCATGACATGCGGCCCGTCGAGGGAATCGGAGGGTCGGAAGTTCTCCCGGTAGATCGAGAGGGCCGCGAACAGATAGTCGGGGGCGAAATGCGAGGCGAAGGCGAACGGCAGCCCCAGCTCGGCGGCGAGCCGGGCGCCGAAGTCGCTCGAACCCAGGAGCCAGATCGGCACCCCCAGCCCCTCGCCGGGCACCGCCCGGACGGCCTGGCCGGGCTCGGCGGGTCGGAAGTACGACCGCAACTCCCGGAGATCCTGGGGGAAGGAGTCGGCGGCCCCGGGATGACGCCGCAAGGCCCTGGCCGTCGCCTGGTCCCCGCCGGGCGCGCGCCCCAGGCCCAAGTCGATCCGCCCCGGATAGAGCGACTCCAGCGTCCCGAATTGCTCGGCGATCACCAGCGGCGCGTGATTGGGCAGCATGATCCCGCCGGCCCCGACGCGAATCCGCGAGGTCCCGCCGGCGATGTGGCCGATCACGACGGCCGTCGCCGCGCCGGCGATGCCCGGGATGTTGTGGTGCTCGGCCACCCAGTACCGCTCGTATCCCCACCGCTCCGCGTGCCGGGCCAGGTCCAGGGAGTTCCGGAACGCCTCGGAGGCCGAGCCGCCATCCCGGATCGGCGAAAGGTCGAGGATCGAGAAGCGGGGCGGTCGGTTCATGGGAGCGGGACCATCCTGAGTTCGCGGCGAGCCGCGGCGACCGTCCGGGGGACACCGAGAATGGTAGGGGCCCGGATTCCCGCCGGCAACTCATCCCCCCGCGTGACCATCCGGACGCCGGGCGCGATCGTCGGCGATCGTCCCGGTTCGGAGGAAGCCCAGGATGGAGGACGGCCCACCCGAAATCGTCAACGCCATCGGACCACCTCCCGGGAGGTTCAGCCCAGGATCACCGTCCGCCCGGTCGCGGCCGATCGGCGGGCGGCGTCGAGGATCTCGGTGACGACCAGGTTGTTCTCCAGCGACGAAAGGCCCGACGGCCGGATCTCGCCCCGGACCACGGCGGCGAAGTAGCGGAGGAAGTCATCCCCGGGCGGCGGAAGTCGCGGCGCCTGGCGGACCTCTTCCGACTTCCCCTCCAGGCGGACCCGCAAGCCCTTCTGGCCCACCGTCAGGGCCTGCCCGGTCCGGCCGTAAACCTCCATGTCCTTGCGGTCGAACGGCCAGTTCCACGACGCCTCGATGATCGCCTGCGCCCGGGGATACTCCAGGACGATCGTCGCCTCGTCGTCCACCTTCGGGTAGACCTCGGGCTGGAACCGCCGGGTCACGGCGGTCACCGAGGTCGGCCGCGCGTCGTCCATGAGCCAGGTCATGAGGTTGGCGCCGTAGCAGCCGAAGTCGAACAGGGCCCCGGCGCCGTTGCGGTCCGGGTCGGTGAGCCAGTCGAGGAACTCGGGCTGGACGCCGATCTCCTTGGGGCCCCGGTGCCCGGCGTGGACCACCACCTTGCGGATCTCGCCGAGGGCCTGCTCCGCCTTGGCCAGGGCGTGGGCGGCGTGGATTGCCGGATACCAGGTCGTCTCGTAGTTGACCAGCACGGGGATGCCGCCCTCGGCGGCCGATCGCCCGATGGCGCGGGCCTCCTCGACCCCGACGGCCAGCGGCTTCTCCATCATGACGGGGATCTTGCGCCGGGCGCAGGCGGCGACGACCGCCGGGTGGTCGGCGGTGTTCGTGAAGGCAACCACGGCTTGCGGCCGGGCCCGGTCGAGCATCTCGTCGAGCGAGCGATGGATCGCGGCCGGGTCGATCCGAAACCGCCCGGCGTAGCGGGCGGCGACCTCGCGGTCGGGCTCCGAGAAGCCGACCAGCTCGACGTCCTTGCCGTCGCGATAGCGGGCCAGGAAGCCGCCGGCGTGGCCGTGCACGAGGCCGGCCATGCCCAGCCGGCAGGGTGGAGGGGCCGCCCCCGCGAGCGTCCCGGCCGCCACGGCCCCGAGGAACGTCCTGCGCCTCATCGGATGCTCCCCCGGAACTCGGGCCCTGATCGCGACGTCGGGATGACCATCCTAACCGAGGAGGGCGGGACTTCCAGCCGTATCCTCCCACGGGTCGCGCCGATCGCCGAAGGCCGGGCCCGATCGCCGACCGCGTCACGCGCGGATCACGGGTAGTGGTTCGAAGGGCTGGCCCAGGATCGGCAAGGAAGGGGTGTTGAGCCAGCCTTCGAGCACCGAGGCATACACGCGGCGGAAGTCGACGGCGTGCCGGGGGTCGCCGTCTTCGAGGTCGGCGAGGTCGGGGTAGGCGCCGTGGAGCCCGGCCCGCACCCGATCGCCGAGGAGGAAGGCCGGGCCGGCCGTCCCGTGGTCGGTCCCGCCGCTGGCGTTCTCGAAGGGCCGGCGGCCGAACTCGGAGAACGCCAGCACGAGGACGCGGTCGGCCTCGCCGGAGGACTTCAGGTCGTCGAGGAACGCCTTGAGCGAATCGCCGACCTCGCGGAGCAGGGTGGCGTGGGATTCGGCCTGGCCCGCGTGGGTGTCGAAGCCGCCGACCTGGGCGTAATAGATCGAGGTCGTCAGGCCCGCCTTGATCAGCCGGGCGATCAGCTTGAGCCGCCCGGCCAGGCCGTGGGATTCCGGGTAGGCCCGACCCGGGTCGTCGCCGAGGGCCACGGCCTGGAGCCGGGCGCTGCTGGCATAGGTGATCGTGGCGCTCCGCTCGACGAACTCCAGGAGCGAGCCGGGACCGCCCCGACGCTGCCGGCCGAGCCGGTCGAGGGCCTCGCGATGCTCGCCGGCGTCCGCCCCGGGCGGGCCGATCCTGCGACGGAGCCGGTCGAGGTCGACCACCGACGGGACGCGGCACTGGCCGCCCACCAGCGCCAGGGGGGTCGGCGAGTCGTCGACGTGGATGGCCGGCGAGTCCCCCTCGACGCCCCCGGCGCGGGCGTCGAGGGCGCGGGCGAGCCACCCGGTGGCGTTGGCGCCGGGGTCGAGCCGGGCCGACTGCCAGGTCGCCATCGACTCGAAGTGGGAGCGGGTGGGGTTGGGATAGCCGACCCCCTGGACGATCGCCAGCCGGCCCGATTCGAGGAGCGTCGAGAACCCGGCGAGCGACGGGTGCAGGCCGACGCGATCGTCGACCCGCCGGACCTCCTTCTCGTCGAGCCGGAGCCGGGGCCTGAGCCTCCGGTAGGCGTCGTCGCGGTAGGGGACGACGGTGTTCAGCCCGTCGTTGCCGCCGTCGAGTTGGAGGATCACGAGCACCCGCCCCTTCGATGAGCCGGCCCGGTTGGGGTCGACGGCGAGCGCGGAACGGGCCAGGAACGTCGGGACGTGGGGGCCGCAGGCCAGGAGCGTCGAGCCGCCCAGGCCGAGTTTCATGATCGAGCGACGGGTCGGGTTCATCGGGTTGGTCGTCCTCAAGCGAGCTGGAATTCGGGGCAATTCACGTAAATTTGCAAGGCCTCGCGGAGCGAGTCGGGCCGTCCGTCCCCGCCGGCCCGGAGGACCAGGGCGCGAGCCTCGGGGGCGAGGTCGCCCTGGAGCAGGAGGTCGCCGAGCGCCCTGGCCGCCTCGCCCGGCCTCACCCCGGACCGGTCGGCCCAGGCGATCGGGTCGAACGGATCGAGGCCGGTTTCCGACCGGCCCCAGATGAGGTCGTTCGCCCAGTTGCCCCGCTCCAGGAGCATCGAGCCGTTGAGCCAGGCCTTGCCGCCGTCCCAACCCTTCACGTTGGGCGGCGCGCAAAGCTCCTGGCCCTGGCGATCGCACGCCGCCGCGAGGGCCATCGGCCGGAACGCGGCGCGGGGGAGGTCGAGCATCCGGGCCAGCCCGGCCGAGAACTCCACCGGCCCCTTGATCCGCTCGCGGTACGCGGTGCTCGCGAAGAAGGCCCGGGAGCGGAGGATCATCGCGACCACCGGGCGGATCGCGAAGCCGCGCGACCGGATCGTCGCGGCCAGCGGCCCGAGCGTCGCCCGATCCGGCCCCTCGCGTTCGCCCACGAACAGCCGCCAGAGCCGGCGGGCGAGGGACTCGGCCGCCTCGGGCCGATCCAGGACGATCCGGACGATGTCCCCGGGTCGCCAGCGGCCGACCCGGCCCAGGAAGGTCTTGGGGCCGTCGTCGACCTCGGACGGGTCGAGGACGGCCCGGCCGGGCCCGTTCCAGCGGTCGCCCTCGAACTTCCAACCGGCGAAGGCCCGGGCGGATTCCCGGACGTCGGCCTCGGCGTAATGGCCGGGCCCGAGGGTGAACAATTCGAGGAACTCGCGGGCGAAGTTCTCGTTCGGGCGGGCCTTGCGGCTCCCGGCGCCGTCGAGCCAGGCGAGCATCGCCGGGTCGTCGACGATCGCCAGGAGCAGCGCCCCGAAGTCGTCGAGGGCCAGGCGGCGGAGCGTCTCCAGTTGCCCCGCCATCAGGCCGACGGCCTTGACCTTGCGAATGCTGGTGGCGAAGTGGCCGTGCCAGGAGAGCGTCAGCCGCTCGCGGAGCGGGTCGTTCCCGTAGATGATCCGGTAGAGCCAGTACGCCTTGAGGCGGTCGACGTCGCCCGAGCCGGCCGCCCCCCGCCGGAGCGTCTCGACGGTCTCCCGCTCGGCGGGCGAGGGCGCGGGAGGGTCGAGCAGGCGGTCGATGGCGGCCCCGGGGCCGTCGGCGAGGTCTCGCTTCAAGACGCCGAGCGGGGCGCCGAACCCGGCCCGGCGATGGAGGTGGGCCACCTTCCGGAGGTCCCACGGGTCGGAGGCCGAGGGCTCGTAGGCCGCCCAGGGCGAGGGGGTCGACTTCATGGCGTCACCTCACCGGGCCTTGGGGCTATGGATCAGGATGTCGCCGAGGTCCGCCGTCTCGCCCGACTTGACCGTGAAGTCCTCGCGGACTTGCGACCCGATGTCCTGGACGCCGATCCGGGAGGCGTCGGTGAGGCGATAGAGGGCGCCAGGGATCAGCGACGGGAACGAGACCCGTCCCCCGGTGTCCGTCGGCGTGCGGTTCCAGTAATGGAGGCGGTCGACGTTGGCCATGAATTCCTCGTCGGCCTCGAGGGTCGCGCCGTCCTTGGGGTCGCGACCATATCGGGACGGCCCGGGCGTCCCGACGATGGAGAAATTGGGATCATAACCCGCGACCGGACGGCCTTCCGGGTCGACCAAGCGGGCCCGGGCCGTCCCGCAAGGCTGGAGCCGGACCGTCACCTCGCCGGCGGAGGCGAGCTTGGCGGAGGCCTCCAGCGTGGCCCCGAGTTCGTGCTTCGCGTCGAGGAAGTAGCAAGGGACGGTCGCGTCGGGGTCGAGGCCGTGCAATTCGAAAGTCCCTTCGCGGACCGGGATCGTGAAGTCGCCCCGCCACGAGCCGTGCAGCGGCGAGATCGACAGCCGGGTGATGATCTCGGCCTCGGGCACCGGCTTGCCGCCCGGGTCGACCACGCGACCCTTGATCGTCACGCCCGGCTTCAGGGTCGCGGCCGTGTCGACCGGGGCGGAGTCGGTCCGGACGTCGTAAGGGACGATCGCATGGGCGTAGGTCCGGGTCCCGCCCGGCTTGCCGCTGTAGAGCTGGCGGCTCCCGATTTCGAGGTTGACGTAGTCCCTCGACGGCCCGTGAATCAAGAGGTGTCCCTTGCCGGGCGCGGCGGCGATCGCGAATCGGCCGTCGGGGCCGCTGGGCACGATGGCCTGCCAGCCGCTGATGATCCTGGGGCCGCCCGGCCTCTGGATCGGCATGTACTGGACGCTGGCGCCGGCCACGGGCCGGGCGGTCCCCGCTTCGGTGACGGTCCCCCGGATCAGGACGCCTCGCGGCAACGCGAGGTTGAGCTCGTGCCTCGCCGCCCCCTTGGGCCAGGCGAACTCGTCCTGGACGATCAGGTAGGGCTCGCCCTCCGGGGCATAGGCGGCGATCCGGAAGAATTGGCCGGGGGTCGGGTTCAACCGGAACCGGCCGTCGGCGTCGGCCCGGAACGGCGTGGTGAACATCGAGCCGTATTCGTTCTCGCTGACGGTCCCATGCACCAGGGCGTGGGGCACGGGCTTGCCGGTGTCGGCGTAGGTCACCCGCCCTTCGATCACCTTGGCCGGCTCGAGCGCCTGCGAGACTTCCTTCGACCCGCCCGGGTCGTCGGTGGTCAGGTGGATATACTGGCGGGCGAACCGCGGGTCGCGGATCGACAGGGAGGGCGAGAGGCCACGGCCGACCCCCTTGATGAGGAACCGGCCGTCGGCGTCGGTCTTCGCCGGCCTGGGCCAGGGGGCCAATCCCTCGGGCGGTTCGCTGTTCCAGATCCCGGCCATGTTGCCGGGGCCGCCCGGCCTCTGGATCGCGTTGACGCCGACCTCGACCCCGACGGCCGGCAGCCCCTGGAGGTCGACGAGCCGGCCCCGGATGACTTGTTCGGGGAGAAGCCTGATCTCGGCCACGGGCGATTCGGCGTCGGCGCTCAGGTCGACCCAGGCCATCCCGAACCCGTCGGCCGAGGCCAGCGCCTTGACCTCCATGTGCTTCGACGACGACGTCCGGGGGACCTCGAGCCGGAACCGACCCTGGCCGTCGGACTCGACCCGGCCCAGCGTCTCCCGGTCGTCGCCCAGCTCGGCCACCCGGCCGGTGGCCCTCGGCCTGGCCAGGATCACCACCCTGGCCCCGATCGCCGGCCTGCCGTCGGGTTCGAGGACCCGGCCGGATGCGGTCATCATCATCTTTCCCTCCCGAGGCTCCGGGCCCGGCCGCGCGGCCTCGACCCGCTGTTGGGGGGCGACCCGAGGCTCGGGCGCCCCAGGAGGCCCGCCGGGCCAGGCCCTTGCCGTGATGGACCCGGCCCCGGCGATCGCGCCGAGCGTGAGCAGGCCCAGGGCGATTGACTTCATCTTGGTCATGAAAAGGCTCCTCGTGACTTCGTTGGCCAACTCCACCGCGGCGGTCGACGCGGTCCCGACCGCCGTCCGGCCCGCCGCGACCTCCAGCGCCGCGCGGGCCGCCCGATCGATCAGGCCGTCCGCGACCCGGGCCGACGCCGTCCCGCCTTGCCATGCCGCCGCCACCGCGACGGCGGGCATCGCCAGCCCTCGACGACCGAGCCGGTCCCGGAGCCGGTCGCGCCCCCTCGACAGGCGACTCCGGACGGTGCCCACCGGGACCCGGAGCCGGCGGGCCGCCTCGTCGTGCGTGAGCCCCTCCAGGTGGCAGAGCACGATCGGCAGGCGGAACTTCGCCGGCAAGGCGCCCAGTTCCTGGTGCAGCGCCTCGGACCGCTCGCCGTCGTCGGCGAGTCGGCCGGCCTCGTCGGGGCCGGATGCCGTCTCCCGGTCGCCCATCGTCGCCTCCCCGCCCTCGCGGCTCCGCCTCCGGGCGATCCGACCCCGGGCCTTCTCCGCCGTCCGGCGGGCGACCCCGTAGAGCCAGTTGCCCAGCAACTCCGGGTCTCGGATCGTCCCGGCCTTCCGGGCGAGCACCAGGAAGACCGCCTGGAAGGCGTCCTCGGCGTCGTGGGGATCGCGCAGCCACTGGCGACAAAGGCCCAGGATCATCGGCCCGTGCCTCGCCACCAAGGCGGCGAATGCCGCCTCATCCCGCCCCCGGCCGAACCGATCCAGGAGCTCGCCGTCCCCCATCCCGACGACGCCCCCGGACTCGAACAGGGCGCGGAGCCGCGGGCTGGCGGATTCCGACCGGCTGTTTCCCATGACTTCGTCCCTCCTCCGCCCGGTACTGCCCGGCCGCGCCCCCGCCAATCCCGCGACGCCCGGATTTTACGGGATGCCACCCCCAACCGTCGCGCGAGAATCGCGGTTCACCCCCTTGCCACGGGGCGGGCCGACGGGTATCTTTCACTTAACTTAATAAGTCAGGCGAGGCCGACCGCGGCCTCGACTTGCTCGGGTGTTAGAGGGGGTGGAATTTGTCGGACATCGTCCCGAGCCGGCGCGAGCTGGACGTCCTCAAGGTGCTCTGGGAGCTGGGCTCCGGGAGCGTGCGCGAGGTCCACGAGCGGATGTGCCCCGACGGCGAGCTGGCGTTCAACACCGTGCAGTCGCTCCTGAGGATCATGGAGGAGAAGGGGCTGGTCCGGCACCGGGCCGAGGGCCGGACGTTCGTCTACGAGCCGACCTACAGCCGCGATCGCGTGACCTCACGGCTCCTGCACCGGCTCTTCGACGGCTCGCTGAGCCAGGCCGTCCTCAGCCTGCTCCAGGCGAAGGACGCCAGCGAGGAGGAACTCGATGGCCTGGAGCGGCTGATCGCCGAGGCCCGCGAGCGGAAGGGGTCGAAACCCAAGGGCAGGCGCGAGGAGGGCAAGTGACATGGCGTGGATCACCCTGGTCTGGGATTGGTGGATCACGGCCGCGCTGGGCGGCACGGTCGTCCTGGCCCTCGGCACCCTCGCGGCGAGGGCCTCCCGACAGCCGGTCCAACGGGCCCGGATCGTCGTCCTGACGGTCCTCGGCTGCCTCCTGGCGCCCGGGCTCGGGTCGCTCCCGTTCGCCCCCCGATGGTCGGCCAACCTGCCGTCGATCGTCGGGGACCTCGGGGGGCCCGGCCTCCCGCCGGCACGATCGGCCGAGATCCCGGCGACCCGACTCCCGGCCGCCCGGGCGGTCGACCTGGGCGCCGGTCCGGGCGTGCCGACGGTGCCTGGCCCGATCGCGCCCGGCCGCCCGGATGGGGCGAGTCGCCGCGCGGCCCCCCTCCCCGACCCTCGCGCGCCTCGCCTCCCTTCGATCTCGCGGGGCGGGCTCGCGTTGCTCGCGTATGTCGCCTCGACGACCGGCCTGGCGGCCTGGTGGCTGCTCGGCCAGGGCATGCTCCTGCGGGTCGCCCGCTCGGCGAGGCCCGCGCCGGCCCGGGTCCGGGAGGCCTTCCTCGCCATCAGCGGGCCGGGAGGGGAGCGGGTGAGGCTGCTGGAGTCCGATCGGATTGCCTTGCCGTTCACCTTCACCTGGGCCCGCCCGACGATCCTGCTGCCCACGGGCCTTGGCGACGAGGGAGATTCGGAGGAGTTGCTCTACGCCCTGGCGCACGAGTGGTCGCACGTCGAGCGGCGCGACTACCGGGCCTGGACGCTGGTGACCCTGGCCGGGCTCCTGCTGTTCTACCAGCCGCTGTTCTGGTGGCTCAGGCGGCAACTCCGGCTCTGCCAGGATTACCTGGCCGACGACCGGGCCGCCTCGCTCGGCTCGCCCGAGGCGTATGCCGCCTCTCTCGTCCGACTGGCCCGTCGCCGCGTGGCCGGGCCGTCCCTGCCGGCGCTGGGCATCGGCGACCGGCGATCGAACCTGCATCGGAGGGTCGTCATGCTCGTGAAGGACCGTGAACCGCTGGAACACCGTTGCCGCGCCGCCTGGAGCGCGGCCGCCGCCGCGACCGCGGCCGCCGTCATCGTCGCCGCCTCGGGGCTCCGCCTCGACGCCGCCGCGCCGCCCGACGACAAGCCCGGGTCGAAGACGGCGCAAGACGTCTCGAAACCGCCCGGAGGCCCGAAGGCGGAAGGGGAAACGCTCTCCTACAAGGGGATCGTCAAGAGCAAGGAAACCGGCAAGCCGATCGCCGGGGCGACGGTGGTCGTCCGCCGCTCGATCCTCCGGTCGGGCGAGAACAAGGTGCTCGAGGAGACCCGGCACGCGACCGCCCCGGACGGCACCTACGCCTTCACGATCCCCCCCGCGCAGGTTTCCCAGCCCCAGCTCTACATCGAGCTGGACGTCGAGCATCCCGACTTCGCCACGCGGGCCGGGTTTGGCTACGCCCTCAGCATGACCCGGAAGAACGAGGCCCTCGGCGAGCGTCCGTTCTTCGAGACCGTCGAGTTGCGACCGGCCGAGCCGATCATGGGGCGGGTCGAGACGACCGAGGGCGCGCCGGCGGTGGGGGTCGAGCTGCTGGCTTACTCGCGGACCAACAAGATCCTCAAGGGGCAATTCGAGTACGGCTCGTTCGCCAAGGCGAAGACGGACGCCGAGGGCAGGTTCCGCCTGCCGATCACCACGCCCGGCCAGGGCGTCTTTTGGGTCCTCCCCGACAAGCATGCCCCCGAGATGCGCGTGCTCGCCGACGGCAAGCGCGGCGACCTCGGGACGATCACCCTGACGAAGGGCGTGGCCGTGACCGGCGTGGCCCTGGGCGTCGAGGGCAAGCCGCTGGCGGGCCTGCTCATCGAGGCCCGTCGCGAGCGGGGGAGTTCGCCGGAGTTCGACACCCTCGACCAGCTCATGGTCACCGACGCGATCCGCCGGACGGCGGAGACCGACGCCGAAGGGCGGTTCACCCTCGAACCCCTGCCGCCGGGGACCTACCGCGTCATGCCCACCGACTACGACAGCCGCGTCGACCCGTCGGCCGGCCGTGCCCGACGCGAGTTGCCCGGGGTGTTCGCCCCACAGAAGCTGACGATCAAGGAGGGCGAGGCCCTCCCGCCGCTGGAGGTCCGCGCCTTGCCCCACGTGGTCATCGAGGGGCAGTGGCTCGACAGCAAGGGGCAACCCAAGGGAGGCTGGGAGGGCTCGGTCTTCGGCCGGATGGACGGCGAGTTCTGGCACGACATGGCCCGACCCGACGCGCAGGGCAAGTTCTCCTTGAAGGTCCCGCACGGCCTCGAGAAGGTCGATTTCGACATCACGACGAACGAGCACGCCTCGGCGGTCCATCGGATCGGCAAGGACGGGCCCCTGGTCGCCGGGCGACGGGTCACGCTCGGGACGCTCGACCACGACGTCAAGGGGATCGAGATCGTCCGCTACGTCGCGCCGATCATCCTCATCAACGCCACGGACCGGGACGGCAAGCAGATCAAGGGCTTCAAGGCCACCGTCGAGTACACCAACCCGGGCCCGGATTCCAATAAGAGCGTCCACGTCGCCGGCGGAGGGGCGGACACCGAAGCCATCAAGGACGAGCAGAACGATGGACGCTACCGGACGTCCCAACTCCTGCCCGACCGCGAGGTGGCCGTCACGGTGACGGCCGATGGCTTCGCGACGGCCGAGCGGAAGTTGAAGCTCGCCGAGGGGAAGACCGAAGCGGTGACCTTCGTCCTGGAGCCGAAATGACCCGAGGAAGCAGGCCGATGAGGGCGGTTGTCGCGGCGGTCGGGCTCTTGGCATGGCTCGGGGCCCGGCCGTCGCGGGCGGTCGGGGCCGATCCGGTCCGGCTCCCGGACGGCGTCGAGATCGCCGTCGTGGACTTCGACCGGCACGTCGCCGGCCTCTTCGGCCGGCTCGGCTGCAACACGGGGGCGTGCCACGGCTCATTCCAGGGGCGGGGCGGCCTGAGCCTCAGCCTCTTCGGCCACGACCCGGCCCTCGATTTCCGGTCGCTGACCCGCGACGCGATGGGCCGTCGGGTCGCCCCCCTCGACCCGGATCGGAGCCTCCTGCTGCTCAAGGCCACCGGCCGGATTCCCCACGAGGGGGGCCGGCGGTTCGCGGTGGATTCGTGGGAATACCGGGTGATCCGCGCCTGGATCGCCGGGGGCGCCCGGCGCGACGCCGGGGCCTCGCCGGCGGAGGCGATCGAGATCCGCCCCCGAGCGGTCGTCTTCGCGAGGCCCGGCGAGACGGCCGGCCTCTCGGTCGTCGCCCGGTTCGCCGACGGCACCGAGTCCGACGTCACCCCGTTCTGCGACCTCCGGGTGAAGGACGACTCCGTGGCGGAAGTCCTCCGTCCCGGCGACGGGGTCCGGGGCCTCCGGCCGGGCGAAACGGCCCTGATCGCGTCGTATCGAGGGCTGCTCGCGTCGACCCTCGTCACCGTCCCGACCGGCCGGCGCGTCGTCATCCCCGAGGCTCCGGCCTCGGGCCTGGTCGACCGCGAGGTCGACGCCAGGCTCCGAATCCTGGGGATCTCGCCCGCGGGGCCGGCGTCCGACGCCGAGTTCCTCCGGCGGGCCTCGCTCGACGTCATCGGCGGATTGCCCCCACCCGAGGAGGTCCGCGCCTTCCTCGACGATCGATCGCCCGACAAGCGATCGCGGAAGGTCGACGCCCTGCTCGCCCACCCGATGCACGCCGCCCTCTGGGCGACCCGGTATCTGGACATCACCGGGTGCGACGTCGACTCGATGGAGAAGCCGGACGAACTCCGCCCCCGCCGCGCGTCGATGTGGCACGACTGGTTCCGCGAGCGGTTCGCCCAGAACCGCCCCTACGACGAGATGGCGCGGGGGCTGCTCTGCGCCACCAGCCGCGACGGCAAGGACGTCGAGGCCTGGATCGGCGAGGAGGCGACCCGGATGCTCGCCGCCAAGGCCGGGTCGGGGACCGATTACGCCTCGAAGCCGGGCCTGGACCTCTTCTGGAGGCGGTATTCGAACGACGAATACTTCCCGATCGAGCAGATGGCCGAGCGCACCGCGGTCGCCCTGATGGGCGTCCGGCTCGAATGCGCCCAGTGCCACAAGCACCCGTTCGACCGCTGGACCCAGTCCGACTACCGGGCGTATGCGAACGTCTTCGCGAAGGTCCGGTTCGGCCATTCTCCCGCCGGCCTGGCCGCGACGGCCCGGCTCCTGGGCGAGCGGAGGAAGGCCGACCCGGGCGGCACGCTCGCGCCCATCCCGAGGTTGCAGGAGGTGTACGAGGCCGACCGCCCCTCGAGGCGGCTCGCCGACCCGTCGACGGGCCGGCCCCTGCCGCCGAAGGCACCCGGGGGGCCGGAGATCGCCGAGGCGGGCGACCCTCGCGCCGCGCTGTTCGACTGGCTGAAGCGGCCCGACAACCCGTACTTCGCCCCGAGCTTCGTCAACCGGGCCTGGGCCGCCTACTTCGGGGCCGGCCTCGTCGACCCGGTGGACGGGTTCTCGACGGCCAACCCGCCTGCGAACGCCCCGCTGCTCGCGGCGCTCTCGGCCGACTTCGTCGCGCAAGGGTTCGACATCCGCCGGCTGGAGCGGATGATCCTCACCTCGAGGGCCTACGGGCGCTCGTCCGGGGCGGCCGGGGGGGCGCCCGAAGGCCGGGAGACCCCGGCCGTGGCGACGCCCCGGGCCTTGATGGCCGAGGTCCTCGTCGACGCCCTCAACGACGCCCTGGGCGTGCCGGGCGACTTCGGCGCCGACGCCCCCCGGGGGGCCAGGGCCATCGAGGTCGCCTCGAACTCCGTCGCCTCGGCGGAGCTGGCCCGGGCCTTCCGGATCTTCGGCCGCCCGCGACGGGCGGCGATCTGCGATTGCGAGCGTCCGAAGCAGCCCGCCGTGCCCCAGGCCCTCTTCCTGATGACCGACGCCGGTCTCCTGGCCAAGATCCGCGACGGACGGCTCAAGGGGCTACTCGAGTCCGACCGCCGCGACGCCGAGGTCGTCGAGGAACTCTTCCTCGCCAGCCTTTCGAGGCGCCCCTCGCTCGACGAGCTCGACGCCGCCCTGGAGCATCTCCGGGGCCGCGCCGATCGGCCGGCCGCGATGGCCGACGTCCTCTGGGCGCTCATCAACACGCGGGAATTCGTGCTGAACCATTGATCCTCGAACCTCGGGACGGAGGGCCCCGGCCATGCCTCGATCGCGCTCGGATTGCGAGGGATTCCATCGTCGTGACTTCCTCAAAGTGGGCTCGGCTGGGCTGCTCGGCCTGGCGCTGCCGGACGCCCTGCGGGCGGAGGCGCCCGGACGGGGGTCGACGCCACCGGGCAAGGTCGCCACCGGGGTCATCCAGGTCTGGCTGTCCGGCGGGCCGTCGACGATCGACATGTGGGACCCCAAGCCCGGGGCGGCCGAGGAGATCCGGGGGGAGTTCCGGGCCATCGCCACGGCGGCGCCGGGGGTCTCGATCTCCGAGCACATGCCGGGGCTGGCGAAGGTGATGGACCGCTGCGCGCTGGTCCGGTCGCTGGGCCACACGATCTCGGCGCACGGGCCGGGGACGACCTACATGGCCACGGGCAACCGGCCGGCCTCGACGGTCGAATATCCCCCGCTCGGGTCGCTCGCCTCGAAGCTCCTGCCGCCCCGGACGGGCATGCCACCTTACATCACGTTCGCCTCGCTGGACGATGGGGCCCCCGGCGTCGGCCCGGGCTACGCCGGCCCGGCGAGCGGCCCGTTCCAGGTCGAGGGCGACCCCGGCCGCGGGACCCTCCAGGCGCAAGGCGTGTCGCTCCCGGACGGCTTCTCGCTCCGCGACCTCGACGACCGCCGGCGGCTCCGGGCCCGCTTCGACCGCGGCCTCCAGGCCCAGGAGGCGAGCGGCGTGATGGAGGGGCTCGACGGGTTCCATCGACAGGCCCTGGAGATCCTCCGCTCCGACCGCGTCCGCTCGGCGCTCGACCTCGCGCGCGAGCCCGACGCGACCCGGGACGACTACGGGCGGACGCCGCTGGGCCAGGGGGCCCTGGCCGCCCGGAGGCTGATCGAGGCCGGGGCCCGGTTCGTCACCCTGGGCTTCGGCGGCTGGGACACGCACGCCGACAACTTCCGGTCGCTCCGCGACCGCCAGCTCCCGACCCTGGACAAGGCGTTGTCGGCCTTGATCCGCGACCTGGGCTCGCGAGGCTTGCTGGACGAGACGCTGGTCGTCTGCGCCGGCGAGTTCGGCCGGACACCGAGGATCAACCCTTCGGCCGGCCGGGACCACTGGTCGCGCTCGATGTCGGCCCTCCTGGCCGGCGGCGGCATCCGCGGCGGGTCGGCCTTCGGCGCGACCGACGGACGAGGTATGGCCCCGTCGACCGACCCCTGCTCCCCCGACGACCTGGCCGCGACGATCTTCCATCGCCTCGGCTTCGGCCCGAGGCACGAGGTCAGGACGGTCGGCGGCCGGCCGATCGCGATCTTCCGCGAAGGCCGGGTGCTCGAACCCCTCATCGCCTGAGCGCCATCTCGGAGGAGCGGGCCCGAACCGTGGTGGATGAGCATCGGGCCATCCTGGGAGCCGAGCAAGTATAACTTGACGTATTTCCCTCACATAATGCCCTGATTCAAGGGCTTCGGTGACCAAAATCTGTCAAGTTATTCTTGCCCACCTCCTGGCGGCCGACGTGACCGATGGCCGCGACTTCCCGCAATGCCGGGCAGGAACCGGGCAGGAACATGGAAGATCGCCGCCCACTCTTCCCCTAGGCCGTGTCGGGGCGAATCCCAGAGCCGGAAGCCGACATCGTCGGACGACCGAGGGGCGACCTTCCCGTTGTCGTCGCGGCCATCCAGTCCGATGGAGTAGAGCTTGATGCCGCCCGGGAATCGGGCGACGCGGATCGGCCGGCCGTCGAGCGGGTCGAGGATCGGGGCGGGCAGGAATTCGGGGACGAGGTCGACCGAGGAGCCGGGCCAGCCCCCTCGGGCGGCCCGGAATCGCCTCGCGGCCAGGGCGTTCGCGGCGGCGGCGAGGATCGCCCGGGACTCGTCGACTTCCGCCACCACGCCCGCCAGCGGGGGCAGGACGAGGTACGCCGCGCGGCCGAACCGGGAGGAAGTCTGCTCGCCGCGGACGCGGTCGTCCCAGGCCTTAGCCGCCTCGCGCCGGCGGTCCGAGGTCCCCCCGAGCAGGCCGATGGCCTCGGTCATCGCCCCGAGGGCGAGGGCGGAATTATGCTCGTAGAGCGGGCCGACGGAGGACCGTCGGAGGATCGAGGGCATGCCGCCGGCCTTCGGGTCGCCCGGGCCGGCGGCGAGCCGCCCGAAGAGGTCGAACTGGCGGGCCCGCTCGCCCCGGAGGGCGATCGTCAGGTAAGGGTGCGCGGCCTCTCCCGCGAGGGCCACGCCGAGGCCGTCGAGCGGACCCTTCTCGGGGGGCCGGCCCCCCGCCGACAAGGCCCACTGGAGGGCATGGGCGGCCAGGCGGGCGATCCGCGAGCGGGCCCTTTGCGAGTCGATCAGGGGCTCGTCGCCGATCGAGCGGGCGACGTTGAGCAGGGCCGAGCAGGCGGCGACGGATTCGCCGGGCTCGCCCGCCTCGGCGCGGTCGACCGCGCCGAGCCAGAAGAGTTCGGCCACCCGGCCCGCCTCGACAAATCGATCGCCAGGGCCTGGCGGAAGCTGGCCTCGGCGGCGGCCCAGTCGCCCCGGCCGTAGTGGAAGTAGCCGAAGTCGTCATGAAGGCCGGCGTCGTTCGGGGTGGCCGAGAGGGATCGCGTGTATTCGTCCCGGGCCTTGCGATCCTCGCCGAGGGAGTCGTACAGGACGGCCAGGGGCCGGGCGACGGGCAAGGCCGGGTCCTGGCGGCGTGCCTCTTCGTAATAGGCGGCGGCGTCGGCCTCCAGGCCCTTTCCTTCCAGGACCCGTGCCATCTGCAAGCAGACCTTGGCCGCCTTCTTCGGGACCAGCTCGGTTGGGGCCTGCGTCCCCGGCTCCGACCCGATCACGGGCTCGGTCGGCTCCGGCTCCTGACGACCGGCCCCGGCGGGGTCTGGGAGTGGGACGTTTCCGCCGGCCGGCCCGACCGCCTCGTGGTCCCGCCGACCTCGGCGCTCCGCTCGATGGCGGTCGGTCCGCGGTCCCGATGGCTGGTCACGCTCACCCGGGACGGCCTGGGCCAGCCGCACGGTCTCGCCACGTATCGGCCTGCCGGCCCGTCCCTCCGGGCCAAGAGGCCCCTGGTCGGGGTCGGCTTCGACGAGTCCGGCCGGACCGTCGTGGGCGCCGTCGAGGGGGCCGGCATCCGGACCTGGACCCTGCCGGACCCCGACGGCTCGGGCCCGGTCGACGCGGACCGCGTGGATCTGACGATCGCGACCGGCACGACGCTCGACCTCGCCTCCGGCTCGGTCCGGCCCATCAAGGCGGCCGCCTGGCGCCGACTCGGCCGGTCGAGCCTCCCGACGCCGCCCGGCCCTCCCGATGACGATGCCCGATGGCACGCCCTCCGCGCCGAGTCCGCCGAAGCCGAGGGGAATCCCTTCGCCACGCTGGCACCTCGACCGGCTGGCCCCCGACCGGCCGGCCGATTGGTCGATCCTCGCCCGCCGCTCGCGTCCTGGCCCATGACGGCGACCTCGAAGGGGCCGGTCGCGCCCTCGACGCCGCCACGAAGCTCGCCCCCGCCGGCGCCCTCCGCGACTGGGACATCGGTCAGGCCCACGCCGCCCGCGAGGAGGGCCGGCACGACCTGGCCCTCTGGCATCTCGGCCGGGTCCTCGCCGCCAACCCGGACGACGGGCGGACGCTGGTCGAGCGATCCCGGACGTTCGGGTTCGCCGGCCAAGAGGACCGGGCCGAGGCCGACCTCGATCGGGCGATCGCGCTTGCCACGGGGCCCACGATCGTCACGCGGTTCGCCGACCGGATGGCGACGGAGGGCCGCTGGCGCCGTGCCGCGAGCATCTTCGCCCAGGTCGACCGCCGCCTGCCCGACGCCCCCGACGTCATCGGGTTCCATCGCGCCGTCGCCTCGCTGATGGCCGGCGACCAGCCCGGCTACCGCGACGCCTGCTCCCGCCTCCTGGCCCGGTCCCTTCGCCGAGACACGGGGGTCGGCGCCAACGATGCCGTCTACGCCTGCGCCCTCGGCCCCCGCGCGCTCGACGACTATGCCCCCGCGATCGCGCTCCAATCCCGACTCCTCGGGGCGATCCCGCCGGCGAACAAGAATCTCCGGCACATCGTCCTGAACACGCTCGGCGCCATCCTCTTCCGCTCCGGCGACCACGCCGCCGCCGTCGCCAGGCTCCGCGAGGGGGTCGACGCCGTCGGGGGCGACGGCGTCGACGAGGATTGGATCTTCCTCGCCCTCGCGGCCTCGGCCGGCGGCGAACCCGACGCCGCCCGAGGCTGGTTCAAACGCATCTCCCGGCCCGGTCCCACGCCCGGGCCCTTCGGCGAGGCCATCCTCGGCCTGATCCGCCGCGAGGTCGAGTCCGTGCTCGGCCCGAATTGCCCGATGACGTGTTCCATCCCTCCCGATGAATCGGGAATCGATCGGGACGCCGGTCCGAATTGCGGGTCCCGCCGCCCGAGGATCGCGAGGGCACGCTCCAGGGTCGCCCCCTGGAGGTCGGTCACCAGGTCGAGCAGGCTCATGGCCACCCGATCGCCGTGACGGAGCGGGGCACCCGGGGGCGGGTCCTGCCCCGCGACGAGGTCGTTGTCGAAGGCGCGTCCTTGCCGTCGCGGCGAGAAAGCTCCCTCGGCCCCAGAAATCTGGGTTGCCGATATCAGGACGTGGGCGGAAAGGGTCGGTCGCCCACGCTCCCAAAATTCCGTCCTCCTCGACAATGCCAGGACTTGCAGACCGCATCAAGCAATTCCGGTCGCATGGTCAGATAGCCGGCACGGCCTTTGCTTTTGCATGCAAGACGACTCGGTAAGACCGGCTGCGAACGAGGAAAGACCGCGTTGCACCGAGGACCTCCGAGCCGAGAGGGTCCCGATCATGCGATTTTCACTGCGAAGTATGGCCCTGGCGGGCGTCCTGGCGACCGGCTTCCTGACCCTCGGGGCGGCCCCGGTCGAGGCCCAGGGATATGGCGGCGGTTATTACGGCGGTCGCGGGTACATCCAAGTCTATGGTGGTGGCCACGGCCACGGATACGGCGGCTACAACCGGGGCTACAGCCAAGGGTATGGCGGCGGCTACGGGCAGGCGTACGGCGGCTACGCCGCCCCGAACCAGTACTATTACGGCAACGGCGGTCACGACTTCCAGCCCCACATGCACACGACCCAGACCCCGGTCGGTTCGTTCGCGTGGTACGGAACCGGGGCCCACGACTTCCAGCCGCACGAGCACACCCACTCGGCCTACGGCGGCTACCAGGGCTACAGCCCTAGCCCTTTCGGCGGGGTCACGACCAGCTATTACAACTCGACCCCGTACACCTACATGCCCTGGTGAGCGAAGCAATCCCGTCCGATCAACCCGGGCGCAACTTCGATCGGTGAGCGGCCCCGTGGGTTTGCACCCGCGGGGCCGCTCCACGCGCCGGCAACGACGCCCTCGCCATCCTGGGAGCGGCCGACGGCACGGTAGTAGCACGCCAGGAATCGGTCAAAGGACGCGGCGGAACAATTCTCGCGGTATTCGACGAATTCAAGGCCCACATGTCGGTGCGGCGCCCCATGATATCTCACAGTATGTCCAGCACCAGGCGTTGAAGGAGGACGAGCGATGAGAGTGCTCTCGATCCAACAGGTTGTCTTGGGAACGATGATGGCCCTGGGGTTCACCGGCTTGGGGTACGGCCAGGCCGGTGCCCCGGGTGACGTGAACAACCTGGCCCATCAGATGGCCGAGCAGGTGCGGCACCTGGGCGAGGACATCGCCTCGGACCTCGGGCAGGCCCCCCAGGGGCGGCACCTGATGCAGGATACCCAGGAGCTGGCCCAGGCCGTCGACCAGTTCCACGAGTCCTTGCATGGCCGCCTCGACCCGAATTCGGTCCGCCAGGCGTACGGCGGGATCGACGGGACCTGGCATCACCTGCGGGGCCAGCTTTCCCAGCCGGGATCTACTTCCCCCGCCGTGGACCGAGCGGCCCGCCGGGTCGACGCCCTCGACGCCCGAATTCACCAGTCCTTGGGGATGAACGAACCCCCGCCGGGATTCTACGGCGGCGCCCAGCCGCCCGCGGGGATCGCCGAGACGCGGCGACTGGCCCACGCCCTGGTGACGCGGGCCGACGCCCTGGCGGCGGCGATCCAGGGCACGATGGGCAACGACCCGAACGGGGCGGCCCTCGCGGAGGACGCCACGCGGCTGGCGCGGGCGGCCGATGGATTCCACGACGCGATCGACGCGAATCAGTCCGTCCAGGTCGCGGCGCAGGCGTTCCGCCCCGTCGACGAGCTGGCCGACCGCCTGGAGCGGTACGTGACCACCAACCGGGTCCCCCCGCCGGTCGGGTCGGCCTGGCAGTCGTTCGCCTCGGTGGAGGTCCTGATCCACCAGAACCTGGGCCTCCAGTCGCCGCAACCCAACGTCCAGATCGGCCTGGCCCCGCCACCAGGAGGTGGACGATCGCCGCTGCTCGACCTGGCCGCCCAACTCGACGGCGAGACCGACGCCTTCGTCGACGACTTCGCTCCCGTCGCCAGGTCCATCCCCGACGGCGACGAGATGCTGGAGGACGCGAGGAGGCTGCAACGGGCCACCGACGAGTTCCGCAAGGAGACGGCCCGCGGCCTCGAACCCAACCGGCTCGCCCACTCGTTCCGCGACGTCGACGCCTGCTGGCAGCGGCTGGCTCGCCGGGTCAACCGGGTCGCGCGGGGCCGGACGGGGCCGAACATCGCCCGGGTCCAGAGGCTGGGGGAGATCTGCGAGCAGGTCCACCGGGTCCTGGGGATGCCGGGGTACGCGCCGGTGCTCGGCGGGCCGGCCTTCAACCCACGGCCGGGACCACGCGACCGTTTCGACGAGCGATGATCGGTCCGTGATCGACCGAGCGTCAAGGCTCGGCCGGCGGTGAGCGAGGACGACCCCAAGGCGATCATGGCCGCGGGGTCGTTTTTTCGTCAGGGCGACATCACCCGGTCCGGTCCGCCGCCGCGGGGCAACGAGCGGCGAGGCTCTCCTCGGTCGATCCCGACGTCCTTCGCCATCGGAGGGACCACCGACTATCCGCCGCCGGACGAGGGAGGTACAGTCGCCTTGGTCGGCGATGGTCAGGCCATCGGACCATGAATCGTCCCACGAACACCAACTCCGTCGCGAGCCGGACCGGGTCGAGCGACCCCGTCGCCCGGGCCCTCGGCCGCCGCGACCGGAGGAGCCATCCTGGAGGACCGATGCCCCCGCGAAGCTTCGTCAACGCCTGTTCCGCGACGCTCCTGGGCCTCGGCCTGCTCGGCGCCGGCCGGGCGGAGGCCGCGGCCCCGGTCGAGGCCCGCGAGCTGCGGCCCCCGGCGGTGCCCCTGGTCGCCTGCGACCCTTACTTCAGCATCTGGTCGTGCGCCGACCGGCTGACCGACGACGCCACCCGGCACTGGACGGGCAGGAAGCAGGCCCTGTCGAGCCTGATCCGGGTCGACGGCAAGGCGTACCGGCTGATGGGGGACGAGCCGAAGGACGTGCCCGCCCTCCCGCAGGTCGGGGTCAAGGTCCTGCCCACGCGGACCATCTACGACTTCGAGGGGCCCGAGGCCCACGTCACCCTGACCTTCCTGACCGCCGCCTTGCCGGACGACCTCGACGTCTTCTCCCGTCCCGTGACTTACCTGACCTGGGACGTCAGGGCCCGCGACGGCAAGCGGCACCCGACCTCCCTGTATTTCTCCGCCGGCGCCGAGTTGGCGGTCGACTCGCCGGGCCAGAAGGTGGCCTGGTCGCGCGAGTCGGCCGGCGGCCTGAAGGTGCTCCGGGTCGGGTCCGAGGAGCAGGCCGTCCTCCGGAGGAAGGGGGACGACCTGCGGATCGACTGGGGCCAGGCCTACGCCGCGGCCCCCGAGGCGGGGTCGCGGGCGGCGATCGGGCCGGCCCGCGTCTGCTCGCAAGCCTTCGTCGCCGACGGCGGCCTGCCGGGCGCCGACGACCCCCGGATGCCCCGCGCCGTCGCCGACGACCTCCCGGCCCTGGCGTTCGCCTTCGACCTGGGCGAGGTGGCCGAGCAGCCCGCCTCGCGCCACCTGATGTTGGCCTACGACGACGGCTACAGCATCACCTACTTCCGCCGGAACCTCCGCCCCTACTGGCGTCGCGACGGGGCGCAGGCCGCCGACCTCCTTCGCGGGGCCGAGGCCGATTACGAGGCCCTCCGCGGCCGCTGCCGCGCCTTCGACGACGAGCTGATGGCCGACCTGAGGGCCGCCGGCGGCGAGAAATACGCCCGCCTGGCCGCCCTGGCCTATCGCCAGGCGCTGGCCGCGCACAAGCTCGCGGCCGACGCCAAGGGCCAGCCCCTGCTGTTCTCCAAGGAGAATTTCAGCAACGGCTGCATCGCCACCGTCGACGTGATCTACCCGACGGACCCGATCTTCCTCCTGCTCGGCCCGACGCTGGCCAAGGCGTCGCTGGTGCCGGTCCTGGCCTATTCCTCGTCGGACCGCTGGAAGTTCCCGTTCGCGCCGCACGACCTGGGCACCTACCCCCTGGCCAACGGCCAGGTCTACGGCGGCGGCGAGCGGACCGAGGACGACCAGATGCCCGTCGAGGAGACCGGGAACATGCTCCTCCTGCTGGCGGCGGTCGCCCGCCAGGACGGCAACGCCGACTTCGTCGCGCCCTACTGGCCGCAATTGAAGCTCTGGGCCCGCTACCTGGAAGAGAAGGGCTTCGACCCCGAGAACCAGCTCTGCACCGATGACTTCGCCGGCCACCTGGCGCACAACGTCAACCTCTCGGCCAAGGCCATCCTGGCGCTGGGGGCTTATGGGGTCCTCGCCGAGATGCGCGGCGAGAAGGCCGAGGGGGCCAGGTACCGCGAGCTGGCCCGGGGCCTGGCCCGGCGCTGGGCGGAGGCCGCCGCCGATGGCGACCACACCCGCCTGGCCTTCGACCGGCCGGGAACCTGGAGCCAGAAATACAACCTGGTCTGGGACCGGCTCCTGGGCCTGGACCTGTTCCCGGCCGAGCCGCTCAAGCGGGAGCTGGCGTTCTACCTCCGGAGCATGGACCGTTACGGCCTGCCCCTGGACAACCGCCGGCCCTACGCGAAGCTCGACTGGACCGTCTGGACCGCGACGATGGCCGACTCCCGGGCCGACTTCGAGGCGCTGGCCAACCCGCTCTACGACTTCCTCGACGAGACGCCGACCCGGGTCCCGATGTCGGACTGGTACTGGACCAAGGACGCGAAGCAGGCCGGGTTCCAGGCCCGCTCGGTGGTCGGCGGCGTCTTCATCAAGCTCCTGGCCGACCCCGCGACCCGGAAGAAGTGGGCGGCACGGGACCACGGCCGGCCCTCGGGCTGGGCGCCGATCCCGAAGCCGCCGACGGTCCTCGCCGTCGTCCCCACGGCCCGGGAGCGCCCGTCGACCTGGCGGATGACCACCGATCGCCCCGAAGGCGACTGGGCCGCGGCCACCTTCGCCGACTCGGGGTGGAAGGAGGCCCCGGGGGGATTCGGCACGCCCGGGACCCCGGGGACTTCGGGCGCCCTCCGGACCGGATGGGCCACCCCGGACATCTGGCTGCGTCGGGAATTCGCGATGCCGGCCGGCCCGTTCGCCGACCTCCAGCTCGATTGCTTCCACGACGAGGACGCCGAGATCTACATCAACGGCATCCTGGCGGCGAAGCTGTCGGGGTACGCGACCAGCTACGAAACCCTCCCCATCAACCCGGCGGCCCGGGCGACCTTGCGCCCCGGGAAGAACACGATGGCCGTCCATTGCCACCAGACCGGGGGCGGCCAATACATCGACGTCGGCCTCTCCGAGGTCCGCGAAACTAAGGAATGAACCCCCGTCGTCCCATCCGGGCGGCCCTCGCCCGGATGGGGTCCCCTCGGCGCGAGGGATGGGCAGGAGTCATGGGCCCCCGGCGGCGATGCCGGCAGGATGAGTGGGCGCCGCCGCCATCTCGGCGGGCCGCGTCAAGCTCGCGGAAAGGGACCGGACGGCCTTCCGGGTGGGATGACCTCCCGGCGACCTCGGGACCTCCGGTGGGACGATCACTTCGGGAGCCTCCGATGGACGAAGCCGGGGAGATCGTGCCCCTGGGGCGGGGAGACGAGCGGATCGGCGACGGCCTCGGCCTCCTTCTCGCGAAGTCGGGCTCGCACCAGAACGTCCATCTTCATGCCCACGCCTTCCATCGGGTGGAGCGGGCCGGGGAACTCCTCCGGGCCGGCTCGGGCATCGCCGAGGCGGCGGCCCAGGCCGGCTTCTCCGGCCAGTCCCACCTCCACCACCACGTCCGACGGTTGCTGGGGGTCACTCCCGGCGACCTGGCCCGCCGGCGGCCACCGGGCGGGGCGATTCCTCGGTGATCATGGCCCTGTTGACGGCGCCGGCCGTCGCCGAACTTTCGGCAACGGCCTCGCAAATTTAACATTAATTATTTTTGTCCATCTTTGGGGACCAGGAACAAGTCACTGCGCGGGAACTTCTCGAACAGTGCCGCCGGCTTGCCGAAGTTGGTCGCCAGGACGTCGGTCGGGTTCCCCGCGATCCACTGCGACAGGTCGATCGCCTCGTAGACGCCGGAATTGAAACCGAGCAGGACCCGGCACGGCTTGGGCCCCACGTTCTCGATCGAATGTCCGTAACCTTGGGGGATGTAGCCGATGTCTCCCTTGGCGAGGGTCTCGGTCCGATACCGGCCGTGCGAGCCGAACATCGTCACGCTGACGTCCCCCTCGATGACGTACTGCCACTCGTCGGCGGAGGGGTGCCAGTGGAGCTCGCGGAGGGCGCCCGGGTCGAGGTCGAGGATCACGCCGGTGACGGTCTTGGAGATCGGGAAGGCGATCGAGTCGACGAGCCACTCGCGGCCCCCGTCGTAGGTCCGGCGAGGCGGCTGCTCGAGGAGCTCGTACTTGTGCGTGAGCGACGGCAGCTTCAGGCCCTGGAGCGGGGCCGTCGGCTTCTCCGGCGGGACGGCGCCTCGGGCGAAATACACCTCCTCCTTGGGGAACCCGTCGAAGGTCGACTCGGGCAGCCTGAAGTTCTTCGCCAGGAGCGCCTTGGGGGTGTGGCCGAGCCAGTCGGTGATGCTGAAGGTGCCGAATTCCGAGAAATAGCCGTTGTCGAAGATCAGGATGAAGTGGCACGGCTTGTCGCCGAGGCATTCGAGCATGTGGCCGTGGCCCCTGGGGAAGTACCAGACGTCTCCGGGGCCGAAATCGTTGGTCTCGGAGAAGCCCTGGGGGTCGATGACCGTGGTCCGGACGTTCCCCTCGATGATGAAGGCCCATTCGGCGGCCGTGGCGTGCCAGTGCATCTCGCGCATCGCGCCGGGTTCGAGCCCCATCGAGACGCCGGCGATCCCCTTGGAGATCGGCAACTGCTCGACCGTCGCCTCCTTGCCGAAGCTCTTGCCGATGACCTTGCCCTTCGACTTCTCCAGCTCGAACTTGAAGGTCGGCAGGGCCTTCTCGGAGAGCAGTTCGTCGGGGACGTTGTTCATGAAGCTCGGGTCGCCGGCCTCGGCCGGCCGGGTGCCGGCGAGGCTTGCCGTCGCGGCGGCCGCGAGCGCCGCGGCCCCGGCCAGTAGGTTTCTGCGCTTGAAATTCGACATGCTCTCTCCTCAAATGGCGCCGACGAACGGGAGATCGATCGGGAAGACGACGGGTGCCACCCGGAATCGTCGGTCCCCTCGTCGGGTCCCGAGCGAATCCGCGGTGCCCATGCCGTGAGACGCCCGGTCACGCCCCTCCGGCTACTTTCCGGGCTGGTCGACCGGTTTCACCTCCGCCCCCTCCGGCAGCTCGTCCCGGGGATTGACGGCGACCCTCTCACCGACGTCGACGCCGGCGAGGATCTCCGTCTCGAGGCCGAAGTCGCGCCCGAGTTGAACGGTCCGATAATGGACGCGATTCTGGGCGTCCAGGACGACCAGTTTGGGCCCGTCCGACCGGGTCACCAGGGCCGCGGCCGGGATGACGACCGTGGGGACCTTGCGTTCGAAGAGGAATCGGACCTGGAGGTACATGCCCGGCCGCAGCGCCCCGTCGTGGTTGTGGACCTGGACCTCGGTCAGGAGGGTCCGAGTGGTGGGGTCCAGCGCGTTGGCCGTCCGCGTGATCGCGCCGGCGAAGGTCTGCTTGGGGTCATCTCTCCGGAAAACAACGGCCTTCTCGCCGACTTTGACGTCGGTGGAGAACATCTGCGGGACGTTGGCCAAGACGCGCAGCGTGTCCATCTGCACGACGTGGAACATCTCGCGGGACGAGGTCGAGCTGTCGGCCGAGACCAGGTCGCCGGGGTCGACATTCCTCGCGGTGACGATGCCCGCGAAGGGGGCGGTGACCTTCTGGAACGATTGCAGGCTTTCCAGCCGGTGGATGTTGGCCTCGTTCATCTTCAGGTTGGATTCGGCGGCCTTGACGTTGGCGTCGGCGATCCTGTCCCGCGCCAAGAAGCCTTCGAGTTCTTGGGCGGGGACGGCCTGCCTGGCCATCAACTTGCGCGACCGGTTCAGCTCGTTGTCGGCGAGGACCGAGGTGGCCTGGTCGCGTTCCAGGTTGGCCTTGGTGAGGAGCTGGGTGGCGCGGGCCTGCTCGAGCTGGGCGTCGACCTCCGGCGAAGCGATCTCCGCCAGGAGGTCGCCCTCCTTGACGCGGTCGCCGATGTCGACCCGACGGCTTTTGAGATAGCCCGCGGTCCTGGCGTAGATCGCCGCCTCCAGGAGCGGGCGGCAGTCGCCCGGCAGGACGCGTTCGGCGGTGGCCGAGGCCGCCTTGGCGATGACCACCGGGACGAGGGGCAGCGCGGTGGAAACCTCGGCCGCGGCCGCGTTGAGTTCCTTTTCCCGGCTCAACCTCGGACGAATCCCGGCGACGATGCCCCCCGCCAGGGTGGCGACGAACAGCAGGGTGCCGGTCAGCAGCAGCCACCACACGGTCCGGACTCGGGCCGGAGCCTCGATCGGATCGGACACCGGGCCCGGAGCGGCTTGCCCGCTCTCGTCCGGGGCCAGTCGCCCTTCAGTCATCACGTCGCTCATCATCGTCCCTCCCCCGGTGCCAGGATCTTGCCCATGCTCACGTGCGATCGACCGTTGCCGACATGATGCCCCGCGGCCGTGTCGGGGATCGCCTCCGCCTGCAATCCGTCCATCTCGTCTTCGGTCAGCTCCGGGGCCGGTGGCTTGCGGCGGAGCACGGAGTAGGAGACCGGCACGAAGATCAGGGTGAAGACGGTGGCCACCAGCAGGCCGCCGATGACGGCGCGGCCCAGCGGGGCGTTCTGCTCGCCCCCTTCGCCCAGGCCGAGCGACATCGGCAACATGCCGACGATCATCGCCAGGGCCGTCATCATCACCGGCCTCAGCCGCGTCGACCCCGAGGCCAGGGCGGCACCGCGGGCGTCGAGCCCCTCGCGGCGCTGTTCGTTGGCGAAGGTGACCACCAGGATGCTGTTGGCCGTGGCCACGCCGATGCACATGATCGCGCCCATCAGGGCGGGCACGCTGAGCGTCGTCTGGGTCAGGAAGAGCATCCAGAGGATGCCGGCCAAGGCCCCGGGCAGCGCGGTCAGGATGATGAACGGGTCCATCCACGACTGGAAATTCACGACCATGAGCAGGTAGACCAGCAGGATCGCGAAGACCAGGCCGGTCGCCAGCCCCAGGAACGAGCTGTTCATGCTCTCCGCCTGGCCCCGGATCACGATCGAGCTGCCCTTGGGCAGGTCCTTCTTGGCCGCGTCCACGACCTTCTGGACGTCGTTGGAGACGGCCCCGAGGTCACGCCCCTGGACGTTGGCGTAGACGTCGTAGGTGGGCTGGACGTTGTAGTGGTTGTAGTTCGCCGCCTGGGTGCCCCGGCTCAAGGTCGTCAGGTTGCCCAGGAGCTGCGTGGCCTGGTCGGGCGACCCCAAGGCTTTGCCCATCCCGCCCCGGTTGGGCGGGGCCGTCCCCTTGATGATCGGCGTGCTCATCAGGGTGTCGACCGAGTTGATCAGGTGCTCCGGGGTCTGCACGGCCACCCGGTAGTTGACCCGGTTCTCCGGGCTGACCCAGTAGTTGGGCGCGATCTGGTTGGTCGAGCTGAGCGACACCAGCACGCTGCCCGAGACGTCCTGCTGGGTCAGCCCCAGGCCGGACGCCATGATCCGGTCGACGTTCAGGCGAAGGTCCGGGACGTCGGTGACCTGCTGGACGTGGACGTCGGCGATCCCGGGGACCTTGGCCATCTCCGTCTTCAGCTTCTTGGCGGCGGCGAGGTTGGCGTCGCGCTTGACGCCGACGACCTGCACGTCGATCGGCGCGGGCAGGCCGAAGTTGAGGATCTGGCTGGTGATGTCCGCCGGCTCGAAGTAGAACGTGCAATCCGGGAACCGGCGGGGCAGCTCGGCCCGGAGCCGGGCGACGTGGCCCGCCGTCGGCTGGTGCCCCGGCTTGAGCGAGACGAGGACCTCGCCGTCGGCGCTGCTGACGGTCCCGGTGTTGAGGAAGGCCATGATCGTGTACGACTGCGTCAGCCCGATGTTGTCGAGGATCAGGGCCCGCTCGCGCCCGGGGATCAGCTCGCGGATCGCGTCCTCGACCCGGCCGAAGATCCGCTCGGTCTCCTCGACCCGGGTCCCGGACGGGGCCCGGACGTGGAGCCGGAACTGCCCGGCGTCCACGCTCGGGAAGAAGTCCCGCCCGATC